>JMBV01000184.1_pt1 | contig 23816 bp, 32 predicted proteins | sample 616531 | NCBI WGS metagenome assembly JMBV01 (sample SAMN02727904, study PRJNA239997) | anaerobic digester metagenome | biome: anaerobic digester; isolation source: mesophilic anaerobic digester inoculated with municipal waste water sludge... | place: Germany: Bielefeld University, CeBiTec ...
ATATAGCTATCACTCCAAATTCCAGAAGAACCTTATATTAATCACCACAGAATATATTCTATTCATACTTCTAAAGTGAGATCAAAGCAATAGTTTGCAATAATAAAGAAAATATATATACAATCCAAATTGCTTATATATTGGGGGGGATTTCATTCATAAAATCACAATATGACTGATAACAAGCTCATTACATTATAGTCGTATCAAATTTATTAGATCAATCAATGTAAAAAAAACGCACAAAATACGACATATTTATATAACATTAACAATGGGATAGCGTTAGTTTTGTGATAAAATATTCATATAGGCGAACAAAGTTTCGTCAAACTACCGGAAGTTTAACTTTCCCTGAAAAAAAATTAAATAATCCAATTATTTTAAATCCAATAAATAGTATCAAATATACATTGCTCTTAATCCTTTCAACTCTGTTTTGGTGTCATAATGTGGTTCCGAAGATTTTCCTGGATAAAAAAAATGGTGTCTTAATTATCCAGGATCTTCCTCCGGCATTCCGATATCCAACCTATGAATGACACCAAAAATTGGATCGAACTGGATCGAACAATCGAACAAATTGTGTCAATATCAAAAGATCGTAAGCACCCGACAGTCTGTGCAAAAACTAAAAAAATCATAATAATAATCATACATCTCAGAGTTTTTCGTATATTTAACCTGTAATCAAACCGTTAGAGCAATGAATCACATTTTTGGCGAAGATCGCAACAAGTTACAATTTCTATCGCTTGAACAAGTTGTTCCGGTAGATTCGTGGGCTAGAGTAATTGATTTTTTTCGTAGACATGTTACCTATGGAGGAGCTAGGCTTCAAACATTCGAACACGAAAAAAAGAAGGACGCCCTCCTTATAACCCATCCACGTTGTTGAAGCTGTACCTGTATGGCTATAAACATTCTCTCAGGTCATCCAGAAAACTGGCGTACTCCTGCAAGATTAACGCTGAACTGTGGTGGCTACTACGAGGATTGACACCTTCATTCAGTACGATAGCGTATTTCCGGAAGGAGAACGCCGATGCATTCAAGGCATCTTTCAGAAGATTTGTTCTCATGCTAAAAGAACTCGACGCCATTGAAGGAGAAACGATAGCGATTGATTCCTTTAAAATATTTGCTCAAAACGGGTTGAGAAACAACTTTAGCCAAAAGAAGATTGAGCGACACATAGAATATATTGACGGGAAAATAGAAGAATACGAGAAAGAATTAACCGAATCCGACGCGAAAGACAAGGAACTCGCTAAATTGAAGATAGCTCCCTATTTGACTCGAAAAGAAGTACCAAGAGCTCAATGAATCATTGAAAGATAGCGGAGAGTCAAATTAGCCTTACCGATCCGGATTCCCGCAACCTGATGTCATCAAGAAATATTTCCGGCGTTGGTTATAATATCCAGGCGGCCACTGATGGCAAACATAAATTGTTCGTTCACGCCCATATAGGAGGATCAACAGATAAGCGGGAACTTGCAGAGTCTGCCTGGAGATAAAGTCATTACCGCGATTAAAACATTTCAAAACTCTTAGTGATGCAGGGTACACTACCGGTGATCAGTTACACCTTTGCAAGCAAGCCGGCATAACCACCTATTCATCACCCATGCCCAGCACGTCTCCCAGTGCAAATTGTTACCCGTTATCCCGGTTCATATACAATAAAGAAGAGGATCATTACACATGTCCCGAAGGAAAAATTATGTCACCGCACGCGGGTTGGTCCCACCATCCCAATTACAAATCAAAGATATACAAGACCAGAGCGTGCGCAACTTGTACAGTTCGAGGGGGGGAATGCACTCAGAATAAACTCGGGCGGGTAATCGAGCGGAGTGAATATCAAGATATTATCGATGAAAACACCTTAAGGGTTAGAGAGCGCAAGGATTATTATAAGCTTCGCCAACAATTAATAGAGCATCCCTTCGGCGTTCTCAAGCGACAATGGGGGGGTTTTACATATACCGTGATGAAAGGCAAAACGAACGTCATGAGTGAGGTAAACTTGTTGATGATCATTTACAACCTCCGGAGATGCGTTACTATTTTCGGAGATGATTTTAAAAGAACGTTAAAGGAATATAAATTGAGTTACTAACTATCCATACAGCCGCATTACCTGCTCACTCTTCAAATTATGGTAATGAATGGGATTCAAATCGACTTTATAATCTCCATTATAATTAATTACACCCTGAAAACTCACAAATCCATTGGATGGAAAACTCATAAAAAAAAGAGTTTTTGCACAGACTGCCGAACGGTTCCGCTGGCTGACGGCCACGCGTAGTTCTATCCTGCAGGCCTCCCCCACTCATCCGGGGGGGAAAACAACTGACCTGGATGCCACCTTCAACCGCCTCTTTGAGGAGCTGGTAAAGTAAAAATGGGAAGCACACCGATTCCGGGCAAGTCGGAAGCGATCATTTTTCCGTTTTCAAGCTTTGCACCGTCGAAGCAATCGTTTCCTATCAGCAGCGCACCGTCGAGATCGGCAAAATCCATTCCCGGATAGATTTGTGATGCAGCAGAAATAGCGCAGGAGGTCTCCGTCATACAGCCCATCATCACCTTCATCCCCCCCAGCGCTTGTGCCAGGGTGCGCATCTTCCACGCTTCGTGCATACCGGTACACTTCATTAATTTGATATTGATGCCGGAAAAGACACCTTTTAGTCGTTCCACATCGGCGAGCCGTTGCACAGACTCATCGGCAAAGATGGGGGGGAGCGGGCTTTCCTCCGTCAGCCGGGCAATACTGTCTAAATCGGACTTAGGCATGGGCTGCTCCACCATCACCACCCCCCCTCGCTCTCTCATCCAGAAGATCATATCCAGCGCCTCACTGCGCTCTTTCCATCCCTGGTTGGCGTCTACCGCCAGTGGCAGATCGGTTACGGAGCGGATAGCTTCAATCATCCGCTTATCATCCGGCCCTCCTACCTTTATCTTCAATATGTTGAAACGCCCCCCCAACGCTTCGCGTGTTTTTTTCACGAACCACTTCATCGCTATCTATACCAATAGTGAAAGTAGTATCTGGCACATTCGTTTTATTCAGCCCATACATCCTATGCCAGGGAGCACCGATAATCTTTCCTGCCAAGTCGTGCAGTGCGATGTCCACTGAGGCCTTGGCCGCAGTGTTAGCGGGAGCAATTGCATCAACATATAATAAAATCTCCTCCAGATGTGTGGGATCAGAGAATCCTGACAGATCTACCTTCTTCAAAAATTCAATAACCGAAGCCTGTGTCTCACCCAAATAGGGCGGCAAAGACGCTTCTCCATACCCTTCCAGTCCATCATACTCTATCCGGGTAAGTACTACGGGTGTGGTTTTTCTTGAGAAACCCGAAATTGTGAATGTATGTCTCAGTTGTAAATCGTATGGAATCCAGGTTAGTTTCATTTTTACTGATGATTTTGCCGTTTTTTTGGAAGCACCGCTCAAAGTAAACGAAGGAGCTGCAAGAGCTGCAGCCATAAAAGCAGATGTTTTAAGAAACTGCCGGCGGTCTTGTTTCATCTTCAATATTACTATTTATTTGTTATTTATAAAAATTGTTCTTGAAAATCTCTTCAATGCCTTCACTGTCCACCTCACCAATGATTCTTTTGGTGCGCAGATAACGGTTGGCATTGAATTTGTCATATAACGGGCTGGGCGGATCTATACTGTTTACACGTATATAGTCGGATGCATGGATAAATTGTTTATTACCGATATAAATACCTACATGTACCACCCTCTCTTTTGGACTGTCTTCGGTAGCTTTTGAGCCGAAAAACAGTAGATCGCCAGGCTGAGCCTCGTCAAAACTACCTGTCTCATCAATTAGCTTGCCATACAACACCTGTTGGGAGGCATCGCGCGAGAGAATAACACCGTGCAGAAAATAGACCAATTTGGTAAACCCGCTGCAGTCGAGCCCCTTGGAAGAAGTACCTCCCCAGAGATAAGGTACGCCTATGAATTGCATAGCGCTTTTCACAATGCTTTCCCCGGTCAGTTCTATGCTGCAGCTCCACTCATCTACTGTTAAAGCATCCTCCTTTCTCACATACGCCTCGCGGCCATCGGGGGGGTAAACCACCTCATAAAATTTACTCTTCCCCGGCTTAACTGTCAACATATCTCCTGCCACCAGATCGGATACGGGATAAGAACAGGTATTGTTATTTTCAAAAGATCGGGCATAAAGAGAAGTTATAATTATCTTCGGCTTCTGAAGATATCGCTGTAAGTCTGGTTTTGTCATCGCCTTTACCGAGCCGTTTATCCAGCCTATATATTTATCAGGAGTTTGAATGCGCAGCCATCCTCCTCTATTCTCCAATATCTTAACGGGCATCCCAAGTAATGACTGCGATACAAGTTCCGAATCATATCCGGGTTCAGATCGAATTGTTCCCACTGAATTATAAATCACACCCCATGTCTCATCACCCAACTCTTCACCAGGTAAAAGGCGAATGTTCTCCTTCACATTTGCAGATATTTTTTTGCCCGCGACATCAATTCCATATACGCCGGCTCGCTTGTAGTTTCACCATTGAGCAGGATGGTATCAGACTGCTGAGAAGCCTCAACCCTAAACAATTCTACTCTGCTGTCGGGTGCATATTTTTCCCGAACCGATTTTATTAAAGATTGAATGTCGCTTTTCTGAGCCATAATAGATAATGATGAAAAGATCCACAAAAAGAATAAAAAAAATTACTTTTCGCATGTTACTGACCAAATAATTTAAAACAACCCGAAATATACAATATTTAGTTCAATTTAATGCAAAACGATGAGTGTATTTAGGTAAGTAATAATGAAAGTATTTAGATAAGAAACAGAAAATCATTATCTTTGAATTCTCAAATTAATGTTTAGCTAATATGAGAACAATAAGAATAAAACATTATATTTCACTATTCATTATTGTCTTGTGTTGCACTGGATCCGTTGCTTGTGCATCTAATGCAACAAAAAGGCAAAGTGAAAAATCCAAGTCCCCCCCATGTCTGATACATTCCAAAACAATAACAGAGAAGCCGAAAACCTTGCCAAAGAACTGAAACGAAAAGGGATCAGGGACGAACGGGTTTTAGCAGCCATAGCCAAAGTGCCCAGACATTCATTTATTGATGAGAGTTTGAGGGAATTGGCCTATATTGATAAGCCGCTACCGATTGAAAAGGGGCAGACCATATCCCAACCATATACTGTAGCCTATCAGACCGAGCTGCTGAAACTGCAACCAGGTGAAAAAGTACTTGAGATAGGCACAGGAAGTGGCTATCAGGCCGCAATCCTTTGCGAAATGGGTGCTGAGGTTTACAGTATCGAGAGGTATCATGAACTTCATCTTACTTCGAAAAAAAAGCACTCAACAAGTTAGGTTATTATCCAAAGCTGTTTTTCGGTGATGGTTTTGAGGGATTGCCGGAATATGCGCCTTTCGACAAGATACTTGTTACAGCAGCACCTGATGAAATTCCGGAGAAGTTGTTAAGGCAACTGCGTATCGGTGGATGGATGGTTGTTCCGTCGGGGGGGAAGGATGGGACAAAAGATGACCGTCATCAAACGCGTAAGCGAGGAGAAGTTCAGCGAGTCGGAGCATGGAGATTTTATCTTTGTCCCCATGCAAAAAGGCACCGAAGAATAAAAAAATGAAATTAAGCCTTCTTACAGGTTAAACAAGACTGCCGCCGGATTTCTTCGGCGGCAGCAGACAATTGAGCCAACAGGGAAGTTTTATTTGCCGATAGGCAAACGACTCAGTTGTTTGATGTGTTGAAGATCGATATAATCATATTGATAGATACCATCGGCGGCTATCATCATCAATACATTATTGACAGGGATCACGTCAAACCCATCCATATCTTTGAAATGTGCCAACCGGTTGGCCATGATGGTCTGCGGGTTGTTCGCGTTGAAGATCTGCAGGCCGTCGTCGCAGACAAAAAGTGTTCCATCGTCAATGCCGAGCCCTTTGGGGGGGCTTTTCATGTTATAGGTCACAATATGCTTGGGTCGCTTCACGTCACTCACATCCACGATAATCAGCTCGTTGGCATCTTGTCCGCAAAATGTACCCGAACGAACCGTCACATAAGCGATATCGTTTTCCACCACAACCGGATCGCAACCGAACACGTGACTGATCATAGACTGGCGTTCCGGCTTTAAAGGATCTTCCATGGAGTAAATGATCATGCCCGTGGGTGTTCCCATAAACATGCAGTTTTGTAGCTGAAGATAGTCTCTACATTGAATCCTATATACATATCTTGACCTACTTTTGCGGGTGCCTCACCCAACAGGTCGAAAATACCAAGCTGATTGTTCATCACGGTGTAAAGATTGTCGTGATAGATGGCGAATCGCGACATGGAACCGGCAATGCCTGTACCGGCACCCGCCTTTTCACCCACGGGAGCATACATGGCCCCCCCATCATTTTGCAGACCACCCCCCCATCCCCCCCACCAGCGTGGTTTATAGTAGCGTACCAGCTCTCTTTTCTCCACCTTCTTCCAACCCACAACAATACCATTGTTTCTGTCCATCGATTTTCGTAATCAATGCTGAATCCATTCTCCGTCGGAGGGAAAGCTTGTGGGAACACTTCTTCTTTTCGACCTTTATATACAGGCTTGGCGGGATCGCTGATATCGAACCAAACCAGATCTATATAAGAATCGGCATAGAGAATATTGTTGCGCACCTGCATGTCGGCATTTCCCAACAAATCGATAAACGCCACATTGCGAGGGCTCGACGGATTCTGGTTGTCAATCACATGAATACCCTTCTCCGGCTGAGAAATGTAAAGATAACCGTTAAAAAAACAGAATCTTCCCCTGTTTTACGATGGGCTGAGGCTGCTCCACAGCAACGGCACTTCTAAACTCGCTCACAGGCATAAAAACCGGCTCGTTGATGGTGTAGGTAACGTACTCATCCACATAGTCCTTGCATCCGGTAAAAAGTAACAATCCGGCAATAAAAAAATAAATAAGTCAACTTTTGCATACCCATATAGATTTAGTTATTTGAATTGTATCCTGACTCCTATATTCAGCCCGAATATCAGTGGGTTCTCCGTGCGGGCACTCATTGGCTGATTGTTCCTGAAATAATAGAGCAGTCTCGGTTCGCCAAACAAGTGCAGATTATTTTGTAACCGGTAGCTGAATCCGGCACCACCCTGAGCAGAGAACTGAAGACCGGCAATGCGGTTATATACATGGGTGTGATGCACTATACCTCCATTACCCTCAATTTCCTGTTTGTAAAAAGCACGAATCCCTTTTTCAATAGTAGCCCCCCCACCTAACAGATATATGCTCCGGGGACCATCCTGCCATATTGTATATCGAAGGGTTAACGGTATCCCAATATAGTGCTGTTGTAATGTACCGCGATAAATGAAATGATCATTTCGCCTGAAGCGCGAGAACAGATATGTGTAGGACAGTCCGGTTTCCAGGCCTACATTCTTTCCGACGGGAAAATCAGCCGTCAGGCTGAATGAAACGGGAGGACGATGTTCTATATCGGTATAATCACCGGGACTAAGCACTTTGTAATTGCCTCCTGAACCTAAACCATCTCCGCTGTTAAATTCACCACCCGGAATAGGACTATCGTAGATCGGGTTACTCGCATCATAACCTCCGAATGAGAGATCCAAGGGAGTGCCGCCACTGCCCAACGCCGCAATCAGCGACCGAAGCCCCGGTTGTTCCTGAACAAGATTAGGAAGGTCGTTTTCCACAAAATACTATCCGCCGGATATGTATTTACTACTTCGTGAGCTATAGTTCCATCGGACTTGGCTGCTTCTTCCAATTCAACAGGGAGTATGGATACTCTACTCCCTTCGGAATAGATCTCCGGCACATCCAATTCTTTCCCTTTTTGTCTTTCACTTATATCTGAAACAACTCCGGAAACGGCCACTTTCTTTTTCGTTCGTTTCTGAAGCTGGGTGTTCTGGGTGAGCAACGGGTCCTTTACTGGCTCTTCGATATGCGTAGAGATGGATTCTCCGGCAGAGGCAGCAGGCTGCGATTTGGCCATATCCACCGGCCTTTCTTGTGACATATGAACAGCATGTTCGTCTGTATAAGGATTCAGAAAGAACACCAATAAAGCCACCACGGCAACCACACCGGCAGCTGCCCACAACCAGTATGCGAAACAAGTTTCCCTGCCGGGGGGGAGCCTATCCGCCAACGATTTCCACAGATCGGGAGTAACGGGTATACGGTGTTCCCGTAATTTATCCCCCCCAACTTCCCGCGAAAAATCATCCGGCATCACTTTATATCTATTATATGATCGCATCTTAGCATCCCCCCCTTATTTACATTCCATTAAATGAATGACTTTCTTCTGTAATAATTGCCTCGCTCTAAAAAAAGAACGACCGCGAAGTACTCTCGGGCATGTCCAGTAATTCGGCAATCTCACGATGGCTAAACCCCCCCTCAACAGCAAACAAATTAAAACTGCACGATAAGTATCGGGAAGTTCGCCGATGCATTGCATTAGCTCCTCAGCTGTGATATACTCCATATTAGGAGTGTTTTCATAATCTACCGTTTCAATATCCGTTAACAGTTCCTTCTGCTTTAACCGGTTCTTTTTTTCGTATGTAATCGAGCGAGGTATTCACAAAGATTTTCCTTATCCACTCCGAAGGATCCTTTCCCCGAATATTGCCCTATCTCGGTAAATATTTTCAGAAATCCTTCCTGTAAAACGTCTTTAGCATCCTCTTCGTCGGGAACATAACGCCTGCACAGAGCCATCATAGTGGGAGCATACTGCTCGTAGACTTTTTTTTCTCGCCCACAATTTTCCCTGCTTGCAAGCAAGTATTAAACGATGTTCCGACATAGAATTTCCCTGTTTACTATTAATGACGTTTTCAAGGAGCAAAACGTTGCATAAGACTTAAGGAAAAAAATAATAAATCTGGGGTTACACAACAAAAGGGTCTATCACGATGTGATTTAACCCTCTCATTATCTGGACTATAAATTGAAGCAAAATGAGAATAAACTAATTCTCAGAGACTCAAGTTCTGTATTAAATTATCTGAGAAACTTTCCGGCGGAGCCCCTGCATAATGATTTGACATGCTTTGCCGGTAAATAAAAGATTATTCATTTCCCTTACTGTAATTAGGCGCTTCGCGGGTAATCATCACTCCGTGAGGATGACTTTCGGTATAGCCTGCAGAGGTGATCCGGGTAAACTTAGCATCGTGAAGTTTTTCAATATTCTCCGCGCCACAATAGCCCATTCCCGAACGAAGGCCGCCAACCATCTGGTAGACAACCTCTTGCAAGGTACCTTTGAATGGAACACGTGCCTCAATCCCTTCAGGAACGAGTTTTTTTATATCATCCTCCACATCCTGAAAATAGCGGTCTTTCGAACCTTGCTGCATGGCTGAAAGTGATCCCATTCCTCGATACGTTTTGAATTTTCGACCGTTAAAGATAATGGTCTCGCCTGGAGACTCTTCCGTACCAGCAAGCAATGATCCCATCATCACAGAGGTAGCACCTGCAGCCAAAGCCTTTACAATGTCTCCCGAATAGCGGAGGCCTCCGTCTGCAATAAGAGGAACATTTGTTCCTTTCAAAGCCCTTGACACCTCATATATGGCTGAAAGCTGGGGGGGAACTCCAACACCGGCAATGACACGAGTGGTACATATTGAGCCGGGTCCTATTCCCACTTTTACAGCGTCAGCACCTGCATCTACCAGAAATCTTGCTGCATCGGCAGTTGCAATATTCCCTACCACAACATCAATTTCGGGGGGGAAAGCTTTCTTAACCATCCTCAACATATCCGCAACACCTTGAGAGTGCCCGTGCGCTGTATCAATTACTATTGCATCGACTCCCGCTTCAACAAGAGCTGTTGCCCTATCAATGGAGTCGTTCGTAACACCCACTCCCGCTGCTACACGCAGTTGCCCCCCCTGTTCGTCTTTGCATGCAAACGGTTTATCCTTCGCCTTCGTGATATCTTTATAGGTGATAAGCCCAACAAGTTTGTTATCAGAATCGACCACGGGCAGTTTCTCAATCTTGTATTGCTGAAGTATTTCGGCAGCGTCCTCAAGATTAGTTGTCTGACGGGTAGTGATAAGATTTTCTTTCGTCATCACATCATCAATCCTTTTATCCATCGATTTTTCAAACCGGAGGTCACGATTCGTCACTATACCCACCAATCTGTTTTCAGTGTCCACTACAGGTATTCCTCCAATTTTGAATTCAGACATAATTGCCAGTGCATCGGCAACTTTTTTTGTCCGGTGCAATGCTGATAGGATTGAGTATCATTCCATTTTCCGCTCTCTTCACGGCACGCACCTGCTTTGCCTGGTCTTCGATACTCATATTTTTATGTATCACTCCAATACCTCCCTCACGAGCAATTGCAATTGCCATTGTGGTTTCGGTAACAGTATCCATAGCTGCCGAGACCATTGGAATATTTAGCGAAATATTTCTGGAAAACCTTGTGGTGAGATCCACATTCCGGGGGGGAAGAACCCGAGAGTAGGAAGGAACTAAGAGGAGGTCGTCAAAAGTCAGACCTTCCATAATTATTTTATCTGCAATAAATGACATAAGCTTTACCTATTTTTTTTATTGCATGCAAAAGTAGCTATTTTTTTTGCGATTTTATCTGTTTGATGATGTTAATTTTACTGATAACGACAAACGTTTTGCCACAGATATCGAATAAAAGTCTTATCATAATTGAAAGGTAGGCGGATTAAGTATTTCATCTCCCCTGATTTATAAAATTTTCTATGTATCATATATACCTGAAAATTTTTATGCCGTTTCTAAAACCTTTATCTTTGAACGACAAATTGATAACATTTAATCATTTTATTATGTCAGTATTAATTGGAAAGAAAGCCCCCCGGCATTCCGGGCCCAGGCCGTTATAAACGGTTCGGAAATAGTAGAAAATTTCTCTCTTGAAGATTATATCGGGAAAAAAATATGTTGTTTTTTTTCTTCTATCCAGCAGATTTTACATTTGTTTGCCCTACTGAGCTCCACGCGTTCCAGATAAAACTGAATGAGTTCGAAGGCCGAGACACCGTTGTGGTGGCAGCATCGACAGATTCAGCCGTTTCGCACTGGAAGTGGCTGCAAACGCCCAAAAACGACGGAGGTATACAGGGTGTTACCTATCCTATTGTTGCAGATCATTCATTGACTATCTCCATGGCATATGATGTGCTGGCCGGAGAGTATACCATGGATGATTCTGGCAATACGCTTTTTGAAGGTTCGCCAGAAGCTTACCGTGGACTCTTCCTGATAGACAAGGAGGGAATTGTACGTCACCAGGTTATAAATGATATGCCTCTGGGCAGAAGTGTAGATGAAATACTACGGGTAATTGATGCGCTGCAGTTCACCGAAGAGCACGGTGAGGTTTGTCCTGCGGACTGGCATAAGGGAGACAAGGGACTTACTGCAACGCAGGAAGGTATTGCTGATTATTTGTCAGAGAAGTAACTGTCAGGATATGTTCGGCAAAAAGCCTGTACATACCAGGCAACCACACTGCAAGTCGTACAAATAAGAGTAAAGATATCAGCAGGGAAGTAATCTGTCTGAAAGGCAACAACGGAAGGGAATTGATTTTGATTCAACCCCTTCCGTTTTTTTTGTTTGTGAAGGAGGCCTCCTTAAGGCATATCTCATCACTTGTTATAGTTGCGTTATTTCAATAATTGATAAAGCTTTCGAAGGTAGAAAAATGTTTATTTCTATTATACCCTCTGAATAATATCCCAGTAGCTTTTTCCCTTCATTCGTTCTTATATAAATTTTACCTGCCGGCGGTAGATCATAATCTTCAGCATTAAACGTAAATTCAACCGGAACAGTATAATCACTTATACTGGCCAGTGCTATTCCCAAATCTCCATCATCTGCTTTCCATGCTCCCGAATATAACAACGGGACACTTTTTTTTAAAAGTAGTCACGTTATCATCCTTTCTTCCTGCGTATATAGATAATCTTGAAATATCTATTTCCCCCCCATTTGGAACTTCCATCCGAGGGGGGGCCTCAAAATTTCCCGTATAACAAGTATTTCAGACTTTCGTACCGTAAACGGGCAATATTTAACAAGTAGTCAATTTCCTCTTTTCTTTCTGTATCCAAAAAAAACTATTATAATTGGCTATAGTTGTTTGAATACCCCCCCAGACAAACGATTTTGCCTGTTCCATTAAAAATTGTTTATTGAATTTCTCATCCAGTAATTGCCCGGCCTTTTCAGGGGCAAACTCTTCTGGCCATAACTCATCATAGGGAGGGGTAACCAACGAGGAATAGCTCCCGAAAGTAATTCCGTATGGATGATATACTGCCTGAAAAAAATGGTATTGTTTCCGCATCTCCCACACCTGCATATCTCTCCCTGCTAGCCTCAAGGGTTAAAAAAAAGCATCCAGGTAAGGAAGCCAGTTCTCAGCCGAACCCTCACCTGTGAAAACAGGTTGTCTTTCTCCAAAATCTTTGGACTGTATCTGTTTGATCATCTTCCCCCCGAACTGTTCACCCAATAATTACCTCCTCCGATGGCGTGACCATGTTTTTATCATAGCACATCCTACTCAAACAGGTCTGATCCATATAGACACCATCAGCACGGTAAATATTCACAACACTATCACACAAAGAGGAATAATGATTCCTCCAAAATTCTGTACCCACACACATATTTATCAGTGCGTTACCTGTAAAGATATTATAAACATGTGATAGCATATTACCTCTCCTGTCTTTTACCGTATATGGTTCTATCTTCCCAGATTTCCAACTCTCCGAAGCATCTCCCCCCCATTGAATTGCGTTCATATATACCAATGAATGAACGCCTGAATGGCGGGCCGATTCAATAGCGTGGATAAACGACTTGCTTCCTTCTCTTGGAGGCAAGTATTCAGGGAAATTATTATCGTAGGAGCAATTATGCCACCAATGCCAAAGGACATTGACAGGGAGTCCCAGCTTTTTTTCTTAATTCAACTGCGGGTTGAAGCACGTTTTCAGACCGTCCTCTGTTCCATACCCACAGAGCTGTGTTTTCCAACCAGACGGGAGTAAGCCTGTTTCTCATCCTGCTTTCCTTGACCCATCTTTGCTGTACAGCCCACTCTCCGTATATCTCCGCTACATCAAGCCAGTCGCCGGAAAAACAGCCTATAACAGACTTATAAGCAGGCGAATAAGACACTAATGATGAATCAGATGAGGGATAATTAATCATTCTGTAGACTAAAGTATTAAGAGAGTCAAACGTAAGCGAAAATTTCGCAAAGAGAGAGAGTCGTCACATGAAGCATAAAAACCGGCCTTCTCCGGATTATAAATCGCAATTACCTGACTGGAAAGTGCACCGGGATAGATCCATTCCATTTTCCACTTCCTCTTTTAGTGTTTTCTGGGTTCAGCAAACAAACTACCCATCCATGTAGGGATAACCAACTCTTCGTTTTCCATCTCGTTTAACCCTGCAATCTTGGGAAATGTCACACTAGTTAATTCGTGCCCATTCAATCCTTCAACAGATATGTTCCAGTAAGAAAACGCTTTGCTCTTATCAAGGGTGACTTCTGCATTCACTCTTAATTTGTCCATTTCACCGAAATCTTCCCAACATAAAGAGAGTGTCAGTGCATCTAACTTTGAATATGAAAATTTTAAAGGAGAAATTTCATCTGCATAAGACAAGCCGGTCTTATCGGTATTGAAACAGATCTCCCAGGGCAAACCAATTACAACATTCTTGTTTATAAACTCATAGCCACTAACTATATCATTAAAGAGAATCAGCTTACCTGTTTTCTCTTCAAAGCCCAGTTTAATTTTTCCATTTTCAATGAAAACTACTTTATCGGAGAAAAGACTGGCTTTACATTGATAAAAAGAGTGGTAAAAAGTAGAATGAAGATTCCACAAGAAAAACAGCTTACCTGTTTTTTTATTCATTATTTTTCCTCGATATTTTTCTAAAGTTTTCTGCCTGTTTATTTGTCTGGTTAGCAGGTCTCATCACCTTTGTCACATCATATGCTAATCAATTTCCTTGCAGAATATTCATCTTCTTAAATACTGCAGTGATATGATCTATGGAGTAGTCGATCTGCTCCTTGGTATGAGTTGCCATCAGAGAGTAACGAATAAGGGTATCGTTGGGTGCAACTGCTGGTGAAACAACCGGGTTTACAAATATCCCATCTTCAAAGAGCAGTTTGGTAATCAGGAAAGTTTTATCATTGTCGCGTACATAAAGCGGCATGATGGGTGTTGAGGTAGGCCCTAATTCAAAACCTCTCTCTTTAAACTGGTTAATAGCATAGTCGGTAAGCTCCCACAACCTCTTCACCCGTTCTGGCTCCGACTTGAGAATATCAAGAGCGGCTGAAGCTGCAGCAGTGGCTGCCGGTGTTATACTTGCACTGAATATGTTGGTACGGGCATTGTGTCTCAGGTAATTGATAACAGGATATTCACCAGCGATAAAGCCGCCAATGGATGCAAGAGATTTGCTGAATGTACCCATCACCAGATCCACATCGTCGAGCATCCCGAAGTGGTCACACACGCCACGCCCGCTGTACCGCTTACCGAGAACACCCAGGCTGTGCGCTTCATCAACCATTATATTGGCATTGTATTTGCGCGCCAGCCTCACTATTTCGGGTATATTGGCCAAGTCCCCCCCTCCATACTGAAGACACCGTCTACAACAATCAGCTTTACTTTCCTTGGATCGCAACGTTTCAGTTGTTTCTCGAGAGATCCCATATCGTTATGACGGTATTTATACTTTGTAGAGAAAGATGTTCTTAATCCTTCAATTATTGAGGCGTGGTCACGTTCATCCCAGATGATAAAATCGTCTCTTCCGGTAATACATCCAAGAACACCTTCATTTACGGTAAATCCTGTAGAGAAAACAATTGCCTCATCTTTATTCACAAAGTTTGCCAGTTTTCGTTCCAGTTCAAGGTGAATATCGAGTGTGCCATTAAGAAAACGTGATCCGGCCATTCCTGTACCATACTTCTCTGTAGCTGCAATTGCGGCCTCTTTTACTTTCGGATGATTTGTAAGACCTAAATAGGCATTTGAACCGAACATCAGGACTTTTTTTTCCCGTTGATGACAACCTCTGTGTCCTGATCGCTTTCAATAGCCCGAAAATAGGGATAGATGCCTGCAGCTTTAGCACGCTGTGGAGCATCATATTTCATCATTTTTTTTCTCTTAAGATATTCATTTGAAAAAAAATTAAAAAAAATAGGCTTCTACCTAAAACAGTACCGGAAGCATCTATCTTTTACGAAACTAATGTACAAAGATAACAATTAATTTAAAATCCAGGAAGTATCAATTTTTTTTGAATTATCCAAAGCAGTCTGGATACTTCTTTTTAAACATTTTTGAATGAAAAGCGTTTTAACGACATAGATAATAACAAAAACAATTATAATTATGGTAAGTAAAGAATTAGAATCTGCAATCAACAAACAGATAAACGCCGAATTCTGGTCGGCCTACTTATATCTGTCCATGTCCTCTCATTTTGCTAATGCCGGATTGCCCGGTTTTGCCAATTGGTTTAAAGTACAGTTTCAGGAAGAACAAGATCACGCACTTAAGTTCATGAATTATCTTATAGCCAAAGGAAATAAAGTGGAATTAGCACCTATTGAAAAGGTAAGCACATCATGGGATTCAGTGCTTAATGCTTTGAAGATACACTGGAGCACGAAAGAGTTGTTACCTCGCTTATAAACAATATTGTTGCAATAGCCAGGAAGGAAAATGATTATGCAACCGAAAACATGCTGCAATGGTTCGTAAACGAACAGGTTGAAGAGGAGGAGACTGCCCAGGGCGTGATTGACGCATTGAAACTTATTGGCAATAACGGCTTTGGCATTTACACCATGGACAAAGAGCTGGGAAATAGAACATATACTCCCATTGACACAAGCATATCTGCTCAATAAGTCGCATCATGAATTAATATAAAAATCAGGGAATATGTTGAGTCTCCCTGATTTTTATATTATAATTGAGATTATCCAGAAAGCCCTGAATATGATATGTCTATTCACAATTAGCAAACAGACATGATGTATTGCTGCTAAGTGGCTACATAAAAACATAAGGAGACTTATGAATTGGAAATAAATAAAAAAATTACTAACTCGCCAAAAAAAACGAATAATGAATGACAAAAAAAATTTTAAGTGTTTTATTAACGCTTTTTCTGTTGTTATCCTGTTCTAATTCATCAGTTAGCAATGCAGGCTCCCTGTTATGGAAAGTGTCCGGCAACGGACTTGAAAACCCATCCTATCTGTTTGGCACACACCACCTTGTCCCTATATCAATTCTGGACAGCATTTACGGTATCCGCTCCGCTTTTGAAAATACTAAGCAGACCGTTGGAGAACTGGATATGAGTGATATGGCAGGCATGCAGATGCAAATAATGAGCCAGGCGGCAATGCCTGAAGGAGTAACTTACAGCTCATTACTTGACCACGAAGAAGAGATGTTGCTTGATAGTATGCTCCGAGACGTTTTGGGAGTTGGGCTGGAAAAGCTGGGGGGGATGCTTAAACCTGCAGTTCTTACAAATTTAATTTCTATCTCTCTCTTTCAGAGGTTTTATCCTTCTGCTGCTTCTGCACAAAGCCTCGACCAGTATTTTCAGGATGAAGCAATAAGGCTTTCCCGTCCCGTGATGGGGGCTGGAAACAGCTCAAGATCAGATAGACTTGTTGCTAAATATTCAAACATTACAAAGGCAAGCCGATATGTTGATATGTATGGTGAAGCATCCCGACTTGTTGAAAGAACAGATGGACGATCTTCAGGTAGCATATCATGCCCAGGATATTGATGCACTGAGAGAACTATATGACAAAGAGATACCTGACGACCCGTGTCCCAACACCGATGCAGAGAAAATGCATTGAATGGTGATCGCAACCGTAAATGGCTTGAGAAACTGCCGGCAATCATGAAGGAGAAGTCTTCATTCATTGCTGTGGGATGCTTGCACCTACCAGGAGAGGAGGGCTTAATTGAAGGTCTGAGAAAGTTGGGATATACTGTTGAAGCAGTAAGATAGCAAAAAGCGGGGTGCTTTGATGTAAACCCCTCTTTTTCACAATTTACAGTTTCTTTAATCCTTTGACCTGCACTTTATCCTTTACCGGAAACAGGCTAATAGCAAAACCACCTCCAGCTACCGTTTGCTGTCTCAGTTCGGATTTATCAGTTACGACTACCTTGCGGATAGTGTAAGCCTGTGGATTGGTCTTATAGTTAGCATCCTTTGCATCAGCATATATCGTAGCAATATATTGTTTGCCGGGATCCAAAAATCGAATGAGATTTTAGAAGTAAACTTGCTATTCCCCGTGGTATTGCCGACGAACCAGTTATTTGTTCCTTTCTCTTTTCGGGCAACAGTAATGTATGCTCCCGGCTCTGCTTCGAGGTATAAGCTTTCATCCCAATCCAATGCCACATCTTTGATGAACTGGAATGCATCGGGAAAACGCTCGTAATTCTCCGGAAGATCGGCAGCCATCTGCAATGGACTACTCATTGTCACGTACAATGCCAGCTGATTGGCGATGGTAGAATTGCAGTGCGACTGATTATTGGGATTGATTTTAGAAATATCCATTTCGAAAATACCCGGGGGGGTATAATCCATCGGCCCGCCGATAAGACGCGTGAAAGGCAGTACTGTTACGTGACTCGGCTTGCTACCTCCGAAAGCCTGATATTCTGTTCCTCGTGCCGATTCGTTGGCGATCAGGTTGGGCCAGGTACGTGAAATACCAGTGGGACGTACAGCCTCATGGGCATTGACCATGATCTTATATTCCGCCGCCTTCTCTATCGCATACTGGTAATGGTTGTTGATCCACTGACTATAATGGTTCTCACCACGGGGAATAATATCCCCCCCACATAACCGCTCTTCACGGCAGGATAATCATACCTGTTCATCAATTGATATGCCTTATCGAGATGGCGTTCATAGTTTCGCACCGAAGATGATGTTTCATGATGCATGATCATTGCTATGTTCTTGTTTTTCGCATAACGGTGTATCTCCTCAATATCGAAATCAGGATAGGGCGTTTGAAAATCGAAAACAAAATCTTTTGAATTACCGAACCAATCCTCCCAGCCAATGTTCCACCCTTCCACCAATACACCATCCATCCCATGCTTTGCCGCAAAGTCGATATATCTTTTACATTGTCTGTAGTGGCTCCGTGTCGTCCGTGAGGTTTTACCACAGAATAATCCGTAACACCTATATGAATACTTGGCAAATCATGCGTATAGGACCAGTCGCTTTTCCGGTAATCATTTCCCACCATACGCCGACATACTTCATGGGTTTAATCCAGGAAGTATCATCAATCTTCGAAGGCTCATTGAGGTTTAATGTAATATTGGATGCCAGGATATCACGTGCATCGTCACTTACGATAATCGTACGCCAAGGTATTGTGCAGGGAGTTTGTAAATAACCTTTTGCTCCGTTGGCATCGGGTGTGATCCAGGATTGAAAGATGAAATCATGGTCATCCAGATTCAGGTGCATGGCTCCATAGTTAATCAAGGCTGCTTCGTGCAGGTTGATGTAAATGCCCTCGGCTGTTTTCATCTGCAATGCAGTTTGTACACCTGTATCAGAAAATCCAGTCTGAGAGAGGTTTTCCTGTCTACCCCCTTCATTGAGGCCTCTGATCTCCGATAATTTGGAAATATTATAATCATATTCCTGGGTATCATAGTCGCCCGGAATCCAGTAAGCGGTATGATCTCCGGTCATAGCAAACTGGGTCAACTCTTCTTTGACGACAAAGTAAACCAGATTCTTCTGCTGCGGAAATTCATACCGAAACCCAAGTCCGTCGTCAAACAGACGAAAACGGATCACCATATCGCGATCAGTATCCTTCTGGTTGAGTGTTACCGCCATCTCGTTGTATCGGTTGCGGATCTCTTTCGTTTCACCCCCCCATACGGCTCCCATATCTCATCGAATGAACTGTATTGTACCTCAGCTACATTGAATCCGTCGTACAAAGATGTTTTGGGATCTTTTTTTACGATTAATTTCAGAACCGAACTCCACCTTGTCGCTTCCAATCAGCTCAAGGCCCAATTTACTTGGATTGATCACCGTTTTCCCATTATATTTTAAGGTATACACCGGCGTTCCTTGTTGATCGACAAAGAAATTCATCTCCAGATCACCGTTTGGTGATCTCAGATTCTGTGCCGCTATGATGCCGGCAATCAGGCAAAAGTATAATAGTATAAATATTTTCCTCATATGATTAAAATTAAGACATGAGAACCAAGACAAAAAAACCGGACCTTCATTTGTCTATAAGTTCCTTATTCATAAGTCTTGGTTACAATGGATTCTTTTATATGCTTTTTTTTAATTAATATGGTTATCTTTTTTTTCTATGATCGGGTATTTTCACTCGACACTCATTCGACTCCTCGCTCCACCACCATGCTATAGATGAAACATCGTTCTCCGCTGTGCGGTAAACAGAAGCTTCATCCGTTTTTTTTGGCTGTTTTACCATTCACGGTGACCGAAACAGGCATTTTATCGAGATGATAAGCCAGGATCATGTTCCTTTTGTCCGATTGTTTGAATCCATTATCCGACGGTACAATTTCCGTACGGTATCCGTCGGACAGCGTAGTACAGGTAAACCGCGTTCTTGAAGCGATGTTATCGAGATACTCGAGGTTCTCTCCCTCATCTTCATAGAGTTCGAATTCTGCCGTTTCATCTTCATAGTCGGGAAAAATATGAATAAACAACGGATAGTCTTTCTTTTCGTGGATATATTGCATTACCGGCATCATCGGGACGATGGAGCCTTTCTTTACAAAAATGGGAATCACATTTAAAGATGCACGATAAGCAATTTGCTGTCCACCCAAATAAACGGTTTTTTTTGTCGTTAAAATCAATCCATTCCCCTTCGGGCAGATAGAGACGCTTTACCCTTTCTCCCTTTTTCAATACCGGCGCTACAAGCAGTTCTTCACCAAACATAAACTGATCTTCAACCTTCAGTGCCACTTCGTCGTAGGGATATTCCATAAACAGCCCCCCCTCATAATAGGCAATCCTGTATCATGCGCCTTCCGGGCATAAGTGTACAGGTAAGGAAAGAGCTGATATTTCAATTCGATGGCAGCTTTGCTGTTTTTCTCAGCTGTTTCTCCAAACATCCAAGGTTCTACCGCATTATCACCTTCGTGATGAGCACGGCTCAATGGATTAAAAATGCCAAACTGCATCCACCGGGTGTAGAGTTCTGCCGTTGCCGGGTAATCGGTAATATCACCGCAATAGCCAGAAATATCTGTTGTCCAGAACGGAATACCTCCCAATCCGGCAGAGATACCGATCGCCACCTGGTTCCGTAGTTGCCCCCCCACCCTTCGAGGAGATCATTGCCATTGCCGCTATCGCCACTCCAGCCAAAGGTATAGCGCTGGAGTCCGGCATAAGCTGCACGCGTCATCTGGAACACCCGTTTGCCCGGGTTCCTCTTTTCAAACTGCTCTTTTACTACCTTGTCCCAGGTCAGTCCGTACACATTGTGAATCTCACCGTGCATACCGATATGGTGCCGCATATGAAGTCGATCAATGTCCTCCTCATTGCTCCATGCCGGTTCGCCCATATCTGTCCAGAATCCGGCAGCTCCATCATTTAATGGTTTCTGCTGGTACTCACCCCACCAGTCGGTCACCTCCGGAATGGTAAATCCACCACCCCACAGTTACCTCCCCATGGCCAGGGCATATCATACGCTTTCCCTGTTCGGGAATCCTTTACGAAATAACCGAGACTGTCGGCTTCTGCCCACTGTTTCTTATTTGCTTGAGAGATCACCGGATCCTGTGAAAGAATCACTTTAAAACCTTGCTCATTTAAAGTAGAGAGCATTTGCTTCGGATTGTTGTAATTTTCCTCTCTCCATTCAAAATTCTGCAAATATTGTGTCCAACCGATATCCTGATAGATTATATCGCATGGAATTTGACGCTTACGGAATTCGGCAGCCACCTCCAGTGCCTGCGCTTCTTTCGTGTAAAGACCACGACTTTGCGAGAAGCCAAACGCCCACTTAGGCGGCATAATAGGTTTCCCTGTCAGGGAGATATACTGACTCAGGATATCCTTATAATCTTTCCCGAAAATAAAGTAATAGACAAATGCTCCGTCTGGTGCCTCAAACGAATAATATTCATTGGACTCTGTACCAAATTTGAATTCTGTTTTATAAGTATTATCAAGGAAAATCCCATATTGGTAACTACTCATAAAGAAGGGTATACTTTTATATAGCGGATCCTCGTTTACACTGTAGCAGGGGGGGCGGTCGCTGTTCCACATCTTGTATTCCCGTCCGCGTCGATTGAGAGGCCCGGCCTTTTCTCCCAAGCCGAAAACTGTTCGTCGTCTCGCAATACCTTGTAAGCTTTCTTCGCCGTGGAGTCAGACACGTGACCGATCTCCTTATAATCACTGAACAACAGTTTTTGCCATTTATCAAAAATCTGTAGTTGCATCGGGCTCTTGTTCATCCTGATACGGAGCCTGGAAGTGTATATCTCGTAGGATGATGGTTCGTCGTTCACCGTTATCTTCCCCCCCATATTTTCGAGGTCCTCATTGATTACTGCAAACGATTTATTTTTGCAAACAAATGTGCCATGGGGGGATCGAACCATATTTTCACGACAGAGCTGCTGAGAAAATCCAGTGATAGCCTCGATCCATCATCCGCATTAAACACAACCCTATTTCCCTCTTTTGTATATGAGGTGACCTCCTTCACTCTACCACCTTGTTGTGCATAGATGACAAAAGGAGTAAAGAGAATCAGCAGTAATATAAATTGTAGATACTTCATCAAATTTCTTTTACATGATAGTTAATACTCGATGACAATCATGTCCCAATATTTCAACGACGGAAGTGTCAATCTGACTTCATTCTCTGCCTGTGTGAAGTCGAGCGTTCTGGCTGCCCCACCGTTTATATCCGGCGAAGCAAACCAGACATTTTTCACTTCACTGTTCACTGTAACTTTTATTCCCGCGCCGATGATCATCGCTGGTTCTTTCTGGATTCCATTGGTATCTCTCCATTCCATGGAATTTACATCAGAGAAATTAAGAAAATGAATCACTTCCTTGTCTGTAAATCTTTTGCCGGTAACGGTACAGTCCCCCCTGTGATGAAGGCCAGCTTTCGAACCTGGCCCGATTGTCGACCGACTGCACACTAAACGAAGCAAACGCTCCTCCGTCACGTAAAAGATTCTGATAAGCCACAAGGAAATCGTAGTAACAAACCAAAGCCTCCTTCAACTCTCTCTTTATCTGCAGGTTAGAATTTGGAAAATATTCGTTTGCCAGGTAGTGTTCACCCAGTTCAAGGTGAGCCCCTCCGAACGAGAATATCACCGCATTGGTCAACAATACACCCGGTGCATTCACATAACCAGAACTGTTGGATTTTGCATAGTTAACATAAGCAGCAAGCACGGTCTGTTTCTTGTTATCAGCATAAGCATTGTTGTCATGAATCACTTCTGCCAGCTCTTCGTAAGTTTTGCTTTCATCCCACACTTCGGTATAGAGAAAGTCTACTTGAGATTTGGCAATATACTTTTGTCCGTATTGGCCAACCGCGTTCATCACCAACCGCTTGCCAGATTCGTACTGCTTCATGGCAGCAACAAAGGGAGCATAGGTTTCATCCAGCTTCACCACATTGCCCTCATAATCGTATACCATTCCCCCCCGGTTACCTAACTGATCAATATGATAACCGTCGAAATCGAATACCCGGTATACATCGTTATGACGTGCTATGAGATAGTTCTGCCACGCATTGTTTGCCGGATTTGTGAGGTAAATGCTACTGCGAAAGGGGGGGAATCAAGATGGTGACTGTCTTTGACTGAGCGGTTGGAATCCTTGAAAATATACCACTCTTCCTTTACACCATCAGCCGCCGCATTGCTCAATGCGCCAAATGCGAGATTATAAAACATCGCTTTCATTCCTCTCCCATGTATGGCATCAATATAACTTTTCACTGTAGAGAGATAGTTGGTACGACCAATGAGATCGGGCCACTGGGACAGCGGATTATCTACGGTTCCTGCCAGCGGGCGGTGGTGGTCGTGCATCCAGTCATAAAATTGAACCCCGTTGATGTGGTAACGGTTTAAAATCTCAATATTTCTCCCAACCTGCATCTTCGACAGATCACCATATGAAGAGAGAAAGCCGTAACGAGGAAACTTTGTCCAGTCGGAAGAAACATCCACAGCAATGGTGTGATAAATCTTTTCTCCTTTTTCATCAACTTCGTAAATATCCACCATATACCCTTTGAAATCTTCTGACGGAGTATTCCATGACCAGGTTGTTCCTTGCAGATCTTCCTCCTTTATTACTTTTCCCAGGTGCGAATAACGCACTTTTGGGTTGCCGGAAGGTTTTTCTTTCAGCGTAAAACGGACAGTCTCCCCCCCTGGTTTGTATACCGACTTATCAGTAGTTATGTCGACCGACAGATAGGTATCGCCGTAAGTTATCGGATTA
>JMBV01000185.1_pt1 | contig 23658 bp, 35 predicted proteins | sample 616531 | NCBI WGS metagenome assembly JMBV01 (sample SAMN02727904, study PRJNA239997) | anaerobic digester metagenome | biome: anaerobic digester; isolation source: mesophilic anaerobic digester inoculated with municipal waste water sludge... | place: Germany: Bielefeld University, CeBiTec ...
TCCTCTACAAGTACCAAAAATTAAAAAAAATCAAAATTTTCTAAAAATTGAATTTTTAAGTTATAACAGGTCAAGGGCGGAGCCCTTACCTCTTCTTTACAAGTACCAAAAAAATTAAAAAAAATCAAGATTTTCTAAAAATTGAATTTTTAAGTTATAACGGGTCAAGGGCGGAGCCCTCACCTCTTCTTTACAAGTACCGAAAAATTAAAAAAAATCAAAAGTTAGCAAAGATTAGAAGAAGGGAGGTATTTTGCAAAAAAAAACAACAAGGAAACATAAATATAATTCAGACTTTAAAATTTCTAAAGTAACTAAAAATAACTTTGAAGGGAGGAAAAAAAATGTTCAAAAATTGGAAGATAAAAACAAAACTAATTTTCAACCTAGGAATATCCCTCATAATAATCGTATTTATAGTTCTCATAGGAACTAGATATATTAATAAATTATATGAAGAAATGAGATTCTACATCTATGAAAAAGGCTTCAATGCACAAAATTTAATATTAAACGCTGACAGAGACATGTACCAAGCTATCCTTGCCAAAAATAACATTGTATATAATCCTGGAAATAATGAAATTATTAGTAAAAATTCCGCTGATTTTGAGGAAAACGTTCAACAGGCTTTAGAAAGAATAGAACAAGCTAAAAATTTATATTACGCTGATGAAAAGATTAAAGATGACCTGCCTTTTTTTAAAACATTCAACTACTAACAGAACCTTCAAAGAAAATTACGATATTTTTATTCAGAAATTCAATGAGTGGGTTACCAACTCAAGAAAAGAAATATTGCAATCCCAACACCAAAACCTTGATCAAAGTATATATTTATCATCTGTTATAGAAACAGATAAAATATTTGACACATCAAGAGAAGCTGTAAACGAACTTGGAGAAACTGTAGATACTTTTACTGGGATAATGATGGAAAACGAAAGAACATCAAAAAAAATAGATTAATTACCTTTTTATACATAATAATGGCCTCAACAATTGCATAGTACTCATAATTTCAGAAATAATTACTAAAAGTATCTCAAACTCTACAAATAAATTATCCCAATCAATAGACAGATTTGGAAATGGTGAATTAAATACTGATTTTAATCTAGAAGGTAAAGATGAATTTGCACTTATGTCTCAAAGCTTAAAAAAAATGCAAAAAAAATCTTACCAACCTAGTCAGTCAGACAAATAATTACACTAGTTTGATTAAAAGTACCTCCATGGACTTATCCTCTATTTCAGAAGAATGGAACGCAACTATTCAAGAACTCTCGGTAAATTCAGAAACTCTAAGAGAAAGGTCCGAAAATGTCGCTGCTTCCATAGAAGAAACTACATCTAGTGTTGAAGAAATTGCTTCTGGGGGGGCAGAAAACATTTCTACACTATCCCAAGAATTACTTAGCTCAGCTAATAAAGCGAATGATGCATCAGATGATGGAATACACATAATTCAAGAAATGGTTCAATCATTCAGAAATATTACACAACAAACAGAATATGCAGAAAAAAATATCAAAAAAATCTCTCCGGAAGAGTCGGGAATATTGGAGAAATTGTTGATACAATTAACAACATTACTGACCAAACAAATTTACTAGCTTTAAATGCTGCAATCGAAGCGGCAAGGGCAGGAGAAGCAGGAAGGGGGGGTTTTGCTGTAGTTGCTGATGAAATTAGAAAGCTAGCTGAAGAATCAAGAAATGCAACATCTGAAATTGAAGATATCTTAAACGAAATAAAAGATGGAACAATGGTTGTTACCGAAACTGTCAAAAAAAACTTACGATAATGTTTTGCAAACTGACTCACAAGTTAAAAAAAAGTTAATACACAATTTGAAGTCATCTCAGAACAAGTCAAGCAAATTGCCCATAAAATCGAAGATTTAACAGCTGTTTCAGAAGAACAGTCTGCAGCAACGCAAGAAATGACTTCAACAATGGATAATTCAGCAAGGTCTGTCAACGAAATAAATGAACAAATAATTGAAATGAGTTCTGCAATAAGTAACCAAATAAAAGCTTCTGAAACAATTGCAAAAAAAATAGCGGTTCCCTACTTGAAATCGCAACAAATTTGGAAAATTTACTCCGCTTTTTCAAACTATAATGTATTGTCCCTCAACCAAAATAAATCCCGCCTTATACTTCTAGGCGGGATAATTATTTTATGATTATTATAAACTCAAAATCAGAGCTTATGATTTAAATTATTTCAACGATTCTTCGCTAAACTTCACTTCTTTGTGATTTTTTTCTTTCAAGAACGATAGCTAAATAGTAAGTGAAAATTGCGCCAATAACAAAAAGTATTAAATTTACTACAAAAGGTAACCCACGCCATTTCTCAGAAAGAAGTCCCGCTATCCATCCAAAAGGCGAAGTTAATCCGATCATGATCACATGTAAGATTGCCATAATCCTTGCTCGCTCTTTTGGATCAACAGTAATAACTGTAAGTGAGTCTGTAAGAGGATTAATAAGAGATAAACTGAGCGCTTCTAATAACGTACTGATAACTAAAATTGCATACCCTTTGAAAGGAGTGCTAATTAACAATAATTGGCTAACTACAAAGGTTCCAAATCCTGTTAAAAGTGGATACTTAAACCGTTCAACATTAATTTTTGGAACCACAATGAAAAAAAAGAACTAAAACGGTTGCAGATCGCAAAAGATGAAACAACGACACATTTTGAACAGGAATACCTACTTTTTCTGTAATAAAAAGTGGCCAAAATGTATTATTTATCATATTAACTATACTCATAACCAACAATATTCCAAAAGCTAACAACGTTTCAGGAGAATTTTTAATAATTTTGAATACATCGCCGTATTGCTTCAACAATGAAAATACACTTTCATCTTTTGTTTCTTCTATTCTTCGTTGACCTTGTTTAGTTTCACGTGAAAATATATACAAAATAACAAATTTTAGCGTCATCATAACAAAAGCGATTAAATACAAAATCCTTACAGCAGGTACAACACTAAACTTTCCCACAAATACTCCTGCAATAGGTGCAAAAAAAAGCGGCTATTAATCCTGAAATATGCACCCAAGAATAAATATGTACTAACTTTTCTTCTTGTGCATCCTCAACCATTAAACACATCCAAGAATTAGCAGTTACCCTATGAACACTATTGATTATAGCAGCTATTAAAAAAATACGTAAAGTTTTTTTTGCAAAAGCCCAAATTAAACATGGAACACTCCAGGCTATAATATCAAATATAAAAGTTGTTTTCCTTCTGCCTAGTTTATCAGTAATCGCTCCACTCAACAAGGCAAATAAAATCTGAAAAACCAATCCTATACTCGTTATAATACCAATCTGCACATCTCCTAGACCTAACGAATGCATGTATATCGAAGCATATGGCAAATATAAATTATACGGTATACCCCCCCATAAAGGCTCAGTTAGTACACAAACTTTTGGATTACCTTTTAAATTTATTAAGGTATCAACCATAGGATGACGTTTTTCAAGGTGAAAGCTCTCCTGTATTTTTATAATAACCAAATTTTACCTATCCACCCCAGCCATACTCGCCAACAAGTGGAACAAAAGTACATCCTCCTGCAAATTCCTTTTTCATACTTAAATCTTCCATTTTAGTAACTATCAATAAAGTTTGATAGTGTCTTGACCCTACTGGAATAACCATTCTTCCGCCAACTTTTAATTGATTAAATAATGGTTCAGGGACATCAGGTGCCCCCCTGCAGAAACGATAATTTTATCAAAACTAATATCCTCTTCTGGCCATCCTTTTGTTCCGTCTCCAACATAAATTTTTATATTCTTATAATCCAAGTCTTCGAGTATTTCTTTAGCCCTTTTAGCTAAAGTTTCACTCCTTTCTATCGAATACACAAATTTGACTATTTCAGCTAATAATGCTGTTTGGTAACCAGACCCTGTACCAATTTCCAAAACAACATCATTTTCATCTAAATTCAAATGTTGCAACATTAAAGCAATCATATACGGTTGAGAAATAGTCTGCCCCCCCTCCCCCCCGATGGGTAAAGGACAATCTTCATATGCATACTCTTTAACATTCTCAGGCACAAAAAGATGCCTCTCCACTTTTAGAAAAGCATCCAAAACCTTCCTATCAGTTATCCCTCTTAGTTCAAGCTGTTCATGAACCATTCTCTTACCTGCTAGCTCAAATCCATTAACTCTTCCTCTCCTTGATTCTAGAAGAGATATATTCATCAATAGCTTTAGCAGCCTTCTTACCAGCCCCCCCCATCGCCTCTATAACAGTAGCGGCACCTGTAACTATATCTCCACCTGCATAAACCCCCCTTCTACAGAGGTTGCTCCGGTTTCTGGATCTGCTTTTATATAACCCCCCCATTTATTCAACTCAAGTTCGGTGAAATTGTCTAACAAAACCCTGTTTGCTTCTTGCCCAATTGCTACTATAAACATGTCACAGGTAATGGTAAAGTTACTATCTTTCACTGGTATAGGTCTTCTCCTGCCAGAAGCATCAGGTTCTCCAAGTTCCATCTTTTGGCAAACAACACCCACCAAATTACCCCCCCTATCATCTCCAATACATTCAACAGGGTTAGTGAGCCACATAAACTCAATTCCTTCCTCAACTGCATTTTCATACTCTTCTCTTCTAGCTGGCATCTCATTTTCTGTTCTACGATAAACAACCGTAACTTTGTCTGCACCTAACCTCAATGCAGAACGAGAAGCATCCATAGCAACGTTACCTCCGCCAACAACAACTACATTCTTCCCCCATTTTTACAGGCGTATCATAATATGGAAATTCATAAGCTTTCATCAAATTAACCCTAGTTAAAAACTCACTAGATGAATAAACACCGTTTAGATTCTCTCCCGGGATGTTTAAAAACTTAGGAGTTCCAGCTCCTGTAGCAATATAAATTGCATCATATTCCTTTCTCAATTCGTCTATTGTTACAGTCTTTCCTACAACAACATCCGTTTCAATTTCTACCCCCCCAAGGATTTAACATATTCAATCTCTTCATATACAATCCTTTTTGGAAGCCTAAATTCAGGAATTCCATACATCAAAACTCCGCCAGGTTTGTGCAAAGCTTCAAATATCTTAACGTAATATCCCATCTTTGCCAAATCAGCAGCCACCGTCAAACCAGAAGGACCAGAACCTACAACAGCAACTTTACCTTTAAATTCACTGTTTGAAAGTTCTTCTCTTACCTCTTGCCTTTTTTTTGAACCATATCCCAATCTCCAACAAACCTCTCAAGTCTGCCGATAGCAACTGGTTCAAACACCTTAGATTTACCCAGTGTACATACCCCTTCACATTGATTTTCTTGTGGACACACTCTTCCACATATTGAAGGAAGATTATTGTAAGATTTTAAAATTTCAGCTGACCTTGAAAGATCACCCTCTAATAACGCACGGATAAAGCCAGGAATATCAACCCCCCCACAGGACATCCTTCGATACATGGGGCATTCTTACACTGCAAACACCTTTCTGCCTCCATAAGCGCTTCCTCTAAACAGTAACCAAATGAAACCTCTTGAAAGTTTCTTCTTCTTTCTTCTGGAGGTTGTTTTCGAACAGGCACCTTATTTTTCAAAATATTCTTAGGTTTCTTTTTCTTGGTCTCTTGTAGAGCCCTTTTCTCTTCCTCTTTGTATTGACTCAACCTATTTAACAGTTCATCCCAGTTAACCAACTCTCCATCGAACTCAGGACCGTCTACACAAGCAAATTTAACGCTACCGGCTATAGTAACCCTACATCCACCACACATTCCTGTCCCATCAACCATTATAGGGTTCAAAGACACTGTTATCGGATAACCTAATTCTTGAGCCGTTAAAGTAGCATATTTCATCATAATTACAGGACCAATAGCCCAAGCTCTATCTACCTTTTCACATTCTTGAGCTAACAATTTCATAGCATCGGTTACTAATCCCTTCATTCCTTTAGAACCATCATCAGTGGTAATAATTACTCTATCAGCAATTTCTTGAAATTCATCTTCTAAAATCAATAAATTTGAGGTTCTAGCTCCCAAAATAGCAATAACCTTGTTTCCAGCTTGTTTTAAAGCCTTTAAAATTGGGTAAATTGGGGGGGCAATACCAATTCCACCACCTATCAGCAAAACTGTCCCATAATAATCTATTTCTGAAGGCTTTCCCAGAGGTCCTACTACATGAGCATAGCTCTGTCCCTTTTCTAATTCAGCCATTTTTTTTGGTACTTTTACCCACAACCTGGAAAATAAGCCTGATTTTACTACCTTTTGTATCTGCTATTGTCAAAGGTATTCTTTCTCCATCTTCCTCCCCCCATAACAATAACAAATTGTCCTGGTTTGGCATTCTCTACAATCTTAGGTGCCTCAACCCAAACACTAAAAGTATCCTTAGCTATTTGAATCTTGTCTGAAATTTCAAACATATTAACCTCCATTTGAAATTTATAATTTTTACTTCTCTTCAAATCTACCAATCTTAAGTATTTTTGCTATATTAGCATCTTGTGAAATAATAGGCTTTAAGATTCCTTTAGCACATGTCATTAAAATCGTAACTCCTGGTCCATGCCCTGCTAGCTTACAATCACTGTGTATAATCACACCAATTGAAGCGGCACCTTTTCTATAACATCTACCGTAGGAATTGTCATGGTCTTGAATATATACCAAATCCCCCCCAAACCTTAACCCAGTCAAGCCATACTCTTTTAAAGCATCATAATCAGCCGTCATAATATCATAATCCCCAGTTCCCATAGTTGTAGAACCTATCCCTGATCCCATTAAAAAAAGGAGGAACAACCGCAACAACAGGAACATGTAATTCTCCATTCTTTTCAACCACATTCATCTTTTCTAAGAGATTTGGATCTAAATTATACACATGTACATCCGGATAATCTAATAATTTCAAACCTTGACCAAACCCTTTAATTAAAACTTATCGTCAAGAGTTAATTTATCCAAAACGTCTTCAGAAAAATCAATAAGAATATGTTCTGCACCACCATGATGCCCAGTAACAACCCCTTTTGCCCCTTTAGCATCCCCTGTAACAACCTTTGCTTCATTTCCAACACAGGCATAAAAATGATAACCTCTATTTTGTGGTGAATTTCTGTCTTTCTGATCTAACAACGTAGAAACACCAGGCTCAACATGATCAACTTCCCAACCAAAAGCAGAGTCGCCAACCCTAACGTTGTATGTAATACCACCAGTTCCTGGTACCATAAAAGGCTCTCCATCATGAGAAACAGAATGCCTACCAGTATGTTCAGGATTAGAAACAGTACCTTGTACAGAAATCATGACCAGTCTATCTCTATTTGTCCTCACTCAAACATCCTCCTCTAAACATATAATTAAATTAATCTTTTCTTTATCTTAATGATACCATTTATAACAAATTTAAAAAAAAGAATTTTTTTTAATAATAAACGTAAGTAATTTAAGAATTATAATAAAAATCTGAAAATCCTATATAGGACTTTCAGAAAAAGAAACAATAAAAAAAGAGATATTAAGAGAAAGAATAATCAACATAATAAATATACAAAACAAACGCAAGGAATATTACAAAATTTTTAACAAATTCTCCTTCTTTCATAATAACCTGCATCTTTTCAACATCAATATTGTGTATATCTTCCAAAGGATTATCAGAAAGAACCAGTAAATCTGCAAACTTTCCTTCTTCAAGAGTTCCAGTTATATTATCTATTTTAAGCATTTCTGCTCCATTTTTTAGTTGCAGCCAAAATAGCCTCCATCTCTGTTAAACCTGCTTTATTAAGCGTATATATTTCAGTAATGGCATATCTTCCATAAGGGGGGGTTAAGCTACTACAAAAAGAATCAGACCCTACAGTGATTCTAATACCTTTTTTTATTAGCATTTTGTAGATTGTCAATAATACGATTTAACTCTTTTTCCGCAACAGTTTTTCCCGAATACTTATCAAGAATTGGCCTGTAAGGAGGTTCATACACGCTAAACCATTCATAAAAAAAATTGCAAGGTAGGGCAAAATGAAATATCTTTTTCTTTCATTATTTCAAGACATTCTTCATTCAATTCTTGACCATGAATAATGGCAGATACCCCTGCCTTACAAGAATTTAACGCTCCTTCATACCCTTCAGCATGTGACCACACAGGAAGACCTACCATATTTGCTTCATCAACAACTGCTTGAATCTCTTCCATTGTATAGTGAAGATCGGCTTTTGCATCAAGACGCCATATTCCTCCACCCGTAGACCAAATTTTAATTGCATCAGGACCTTCACGAAGTCTCCTTCTTACAGCCTTTCGAAGATCCCAAGGTCCATCTACCCTCTCAGCCCAAGGATGAGAAGCATCATTATATTCTAAAGGCAACTTGTGAGAATCTCCATGTCCAGATGTCCTACAAAAACCAAGACCAGTTGCAACTATTCGAGGACCAGGAATAATATCGGCTTCAATCATGTTTCTAAGATGAATTCCAAATCTTGAAATTTCTCCCACAGAAGTTAAACCGTGCTCTAAGGCTTCACGAGCTTGAGCAACTGCAACAATCGTTTTTGAGTAACTGGTTCAAGCACCCAATCTGAATCATTATCAGTTAGGTTCCCGCTAAAATGAAGATGACTATCAATTAAACCAGGCATAATAGTCTTACCAGTAATATCTATTCTCTCATAATCTCCTTCAAAGTCCTTCATTTTACCAGCATATTTAATTTTTTTTATCTTCAACAAGTACCAAAGAATTACTAACTGGATCTTTTCCAGTACCGTCTATCAACAAACCACCCAAAAAAAGCAAACTTCTTAATTTTTCTCACTCCCATTATTTCTTATTTTCAGAACAATTAACATTAGTCCCATTATACTCTATTACAAATTCTTTGTCAATTTCATTTTATAACCACTAAATGATATAATTTTGGCGTATCGACCACATAAAAGACTGAATTAAAAGAGAATTACACAAAAAGAACGTTACCTCTCTCATTAGCCACAAAATTTTATTATACAATTGGAGGTCACTACTTTGGACAGCAAAAAAATTTGACTTATGGGCAGAAGAATACGATAAAAGTGTTCAAATAAGTAGCGATAATAACGAATTCCCCCCCTTTGCTGGATACAATAATCTTCTAAACACAATCTACAATATAATTCACAAAAAAGAAAAGGCAAGCGTATTAGATATAGGATTTGGCACAGGAACGCTAATAAAAAAAACTTTATGATGAAGGCTATGAAATATATGGTGTTGACTTTTCTAAAAAAAATGATAGAAATTGCACAAGATAAAATGCCTTTAGCCAAACTATTTCAATATGATTTTTCTAAAGGTCTTCCTCAAGAAATTGAGAACAACAAATTTGACTATATAATTAGTACATATGCAATGCACCACTTAGAAGACAATTACAAAGTGCAGTTTATTAATAAACTGAAAGAACTCCTCTGTGAAGATGGAGAAATTATTATAGGCGATATAGCTTTAAAACAAGAACATTATTAGAAAAATGTAAAAAAAGACTACTCTAAATATTGGGATGACGAAGAAACATACATAGTTTTTGATGAAATCAAAGAATTTTTCCATCAAGATAATATTCACTTCATACCAATTTCTCACTGTGCGGGAATTTTGCACCTTAAAAAAATGAACTAATAATTTGTGATTAAAGATTTAATTAAGCAGTTAGAAATAAAATATAATATAATAAATCTAACTAGCAATCAAAATACAGTCACAACGTATCTAACAGCTATTTTAAAAAAAATGTAGAATTTTTAACAAATAAATAGCATAAGTCACGCAAAAATCTACTTTTGAGCTTATAATTTTTTTCATTAACAAATCCTGCACTATGAATTTATTTTATATAATCATACCAGTTACTTAAATTTAAAATTTCTTTTTGACCCTCTTTAAATATTGTAAATTTTTTTCTTTGAGACTTTCAGAAATAAACTTATTTTCAAAATCCCTACCTTTTAAAATAAGAAAGGAATATTTTAACCTTCCTAGTTTGAAAGAATAACCTATTATGAAACAGATTAAATCAGTGAAAAAGCCACTCAGAAGATTTTTGAATAGTGAAATGAGTCTTCACTTTTCTGCACTTAGTTTGAAAGTTATTTTAGTTTTTATATTTTTTTTGTTTGTTGTGTGTTAATTTTCTCATTATTTATTACGGAAAATAAGGATGTAAGCTATGCTGGACATCTATAACAAGATATCTTAAATACCTTTGATGGTTATGAAATCCTTTACTTTTATATCCTCAAGCTTCATATATTTTCTACAGAATCATCAAACTAGTTATTAGAAACTTGTACATTGAATCTATAAGACCTCTAATATTTGCGATTGATCAGACAAAAAAAATCTTTGTAAATCAGGAAATGCAATGTTTCTAGTTCAATGTCATTTATTAGGTTCACTAACCAATATGTTTTTGGATTAGAAACCACAGCTTTACCTATATAATCAACTTTCTGTAAATAATAAGATTTTTAACTAAATATTAATTTTACAAACTACAGCTTAAATCGCTTATGGATTACCACTCATCCCTAAGATTGGAGATAACTTATTTCGTCTTTAAGTACTTCCTTCCTCAATAATTTTTACCCAATCATGAGATTTTATTTTGATCAATCCATCAATTTTCGTCTTTGCTTATTTTTTTTCATAAGTTTCGATTATTGCTTTGAGATTCTCTTTTTCTAAATTTTGTAGTTCTATTTTTTTTCGTCTGTAGTTAGGTGTTCTTCAAATTGATTTTTCCAATAAAGTTCAGACCATCTGTCATAATTTATAGGCTTTAAATATTTATAAACTTCATTAAGTAGTCGTTCTTTTGGTTGAGGATATAATCCTTCTTCTGCAAATTTTTCTTTGAAATATAGTTCATAAACAAGAGAGTCAGCAATTTGCCTATCAAAAAAAATTTATTATATTCTTAAATTCTGTCCTTCTTTCTTCTATTGCATTTAGAAAAAGAAGATAATCAACGATGGCTTCATAGATTTTAGGATTTTTAGGTATGACAATAGGAAATTTAGATATGTATTGATTTGACAATAAATAGCCTTTTCCCCCCTAATTGATGCACATAATTTTTTTATATAATAATTTTCTGATAATTTGCTCAATAAAATTAAATTTAAAACTTTTAAATTTTTATCCGTCATAAAAACTGTACTGTCTAACGTTAGCATTTTAGTATTTTCATATGTAAATGCAGGATATTTATTAACTCTTTGCCAAACAACTTTGGGTTTTTCAAATTCAGGATAATAATCACAAGCCCTTAATTCCCACCAATAATCTCCTTGATCATCTCTTTTTAACAAACCTTTTCCACTAGTTTTAAATTTTTAAATTTACTTAAATGCGAATATATAGATGGATAATTATTTTTAAAAATTTCTTCCGCTTCATCTATAGGCAGCATTTGCCCATTTGATAGCTTTTGTCAAACCTTTAGGTATCGCAATAATCCATTTTTTTTATCCCACTCTAAATAATATCTTCCAATATTAGCCCCCCCCTAAGTACTGGCTTTATCAACTCAGAGCTCTTTGAATCTTCCTCTATCAAGTTTTTCTTTATTTCATCATTTATAATAAATGCATCATTAAACCCGGTTGTAATTCCACGATAAATTAATATCTCTAAACTCTTTAAAGGTTTTCCTACTTTTTCTACCCATTTTTCAATTTCTTCAAAGTCTTTATTAACAAAATTCCAGACATTATCTTTCAAATTAGCTTGTTTAACTTCATATCCTCCTTGCTCTATCTCATCTACACTTAAAGCATGATTATAAAAAAAATAAGATTTTCTTTATTTGGTTTGGCTTTTCTAATGATATAGACTAACGTATCAACATTGGCACCCATAAAAACTTTAACTCCATTAAAGTCTATGATTTTTTTTAATTTCACAATTTTCTTTCAAAAATTTTCTTATCTTTTCCCCCCCATATTTTGTTCTAAGCCATTTATTAGTAATAATAAAAGAATGATAACCATCTTTTCTTACTAATTGGAGGCTTCTTAAAACAAAAAAAATAATGAAATATCAAAAGTATTATCAAAAGGAACAAATATTTTTGACAATATATACTTATATTTCACGCCTTTAGTAATATTATTTATCTCTTCCTGTCTTATATACGGAGGATTACCTATTACAACATCAAACCCTGCTTTTTTTTAAAAAAAACCTCTGGAAATTCAAATATCCAATGAAAAGTTTTTATCTCTTTTAATTTTTGTGGTGTTACCTTATATTCTTTAGCAAATATTTCATCAAGTTTTTGATTAAACAAATTAGTTATTTTTCTTAATAGATTATTTAAAGGGATTGCATACTCTGAGTTTAAAGAAACTATAAGTATGGTGGTTAATTTTTCTTTTACTTTAAGAACATTTTTAAAATCTTCTAAATTAATTTTATCTTTTGATAATATTTTATTCAAATTCTTAATTTCTTGTATTAGATTTCCATTAATTGACAAGAATTTAGTAGTTTTTTTTCTAAATAATCTTGCAAATCTGACATCAATTCAATTTCTTCGGAAATATATTTTCTCTGGCTTTCTTGCAAATTAATATCAAATAATACAAGCTGTGGGTTACCTTTTTTTTCTCTTCTTTATTAAAATCTACATAACCAATGAGTGAATTTCCTTCTCGTAAATTAAAATGAACATTAGGAAATCGAATAAAAATTCCATTCTCTTTTCTATCCTAAAATGTTTTGCAAGAGTTAAAAACATTCTTGCTTTTGCAACTTTAATTGCAGTTGGATTTATATCAACACCATAAATATTTTTTTGAAAGAATTATGAAAAATTTAACTAAAAGTTTAAATTTATCCTCTCCTTGAATTTCTAACAAGTTTATAGTTATTATTTTGCCTTTTTCGTCTGTAGATACAATGTTAAGTCCTTTCTTAATATTAAGATCTTTCGCTTTATTCCATATCTTTTCGTATATATTAACCAATACGTTTATCGCACTTTCAAGAAAGTGTCCTGAACCAACCGCAGGATCAAGTATTTTTATTTCTTTTAGATGTTCAAACAATTCCACTAAAACTTCTTCATCTCCAAATCTACAATATCGTCTATCGATTTATAATTTGTATTAAATTTTTCTTTCATTTGATCGACAAGAAATTGTTCGATAGAGTTTTACATATATAAGAAGTTATTTCCTCAGGGGTATAATAAGCACCTTGTTTTTTTTCTTTCCTCACCAGTAATTAGCTTTTCATATATTGCACCAAGAACAAATTCATCAATATTTCCTTCTGTCCAATCTCTACTTTCAAAAAGATTTAATAGAGGAATATCAAAACTAATTTTTTTTAGGGTCTTGACTTATTAGTTTATCTGTCAGTCCATTTTTATAAAAGCATTCATCTGGAATAGATACTGCTTCGCTATATTCTTCTCCATTTAAAAAAAAGCAGCAGGTCCGATAACAACTATTTTCCCAATATTCTGGTCTTCAATATATTGTTTGCTTTCTTCGTTACTCATTTTGTCAAAGAGATAATTGAGAAAATCATAATAATTTTTAAATTCGTTAAAAAGTTTTTTTTGAGTCAGTTCGTTAAATTTAGTGATAAAATATTTTGCATCCTTGTTGAAAAAAAACCTCTTTCCTGTAAATACCAAAGTGTGAGCATTTGCATCATGAAGTTATCGACAAATTCTTTTCTCTTTTCTTCTTCTGATATTCCCAAAACATTTTTGAGCAAAAATTCTCTAGAATTTTTGTATAGTATATAAAACTCTTCTATCACATCAGTCCTATCGAACAGATCTTTAAAACTATCTTCACTAGGTTCTTTTATTGAATTTTTAAGCTTCTTTAAAAACAAGTTATTAATTTTGTTAATTGTTTTAAGAATGTATTTGTTTTTTTCTGAAATCCTTTATAAGTAGTAGCTCTTCATAAATTATGATTCCTATTCGGGGGGGAGTATATCCACCAGCAGACGTTTTATACTGAGTTTTAAAGTAAGCAAACTTGCTTTTGTTTTTCACTTCAGCAAATAAAAATCCTTCAAATAAGGCAATGTGCTCATCACAATACTCTGGTACCACGTATAGAGCATAAGTTTTACCATCTATGAGTATTTCTTTCGTTTGGTATTTATCGAGTTCTTTTTGTATAGTTTCTTTTAATTTAGATTTCATAAAACCACCCCAAATGATTTACTGTGATTTTTAATGATTCAACTTCTGTTAATCCTTGGTTCTTGAAAAAAACTGTAAAGATTTTCTACGGTACTTTTATAATCTTTTATAATTATTGTATCTTTATTCACTTCAATAAACTCATTTTCAGCAAGAATTTTTTTTGATTTCTTTTGTATATAAATAATAAGGAATATTTTTAAGAGTATTCATAACCACATAAAACTCACTTTCAATGTCTTTTGCCTTTTCCCTTTCAACGAGTAAAGCATTAAATAAATTGTTAAGAAAACCTTTTTGTTCTTGGTTAGAACTTTTATTCAATATTTCTGTGATCTTTTCTGTTTCTTCTTTCATAGATTTTAAATTTTCTATTGCTTTGTCAATTTTTTTGTGATTGAACTTTTCTGTGCGTTAACAAATTGATGAATTCAAGAGGCGTTTTATATTCTATTTTCCCATTTTCTGATATACACATAACTTTTTTTCATTATTTTATATTTTCCTCGATAAAACTCGTATATACTCACAACTTTATTATTTCCTTCTATATAGGAATAATAAGGGCCATCATTCATTTTCGAAACTTCAATGAAGTCTTGTTCTTTATAGGCAAAGTCATATTGTATAAGATTTAATAGTTTATATTCGTCAATTTGTTCTTTTGGCATACCTTCTGGAATAAATTCTTTGAAGTCCTGAGATATACCATATTCTTCAAGTTCGGATACTGTTTACTAGAAATATCTTTATACGCTCGCCAAATGTTTCTATACTTATTTCTTCATCAGGAGATAATATTTTTACATCTTTTCCCACAACCAATGTAATATCTTGAATTTTTTTTGTTTAAGTTTTTGAAGAACACCAACAATTACCTCTATTTCATCAGAAGGAACATAATTAATAACATCAATATCTTTCTCGTTACCTATTCTATTCACTCTACCTACTCTCTGAACAATAGTCATTGGATTCCAAGGTAAGTCATAGTTTACAACCGCATTAGCATCCTGAAGATTTACACCTTCACTTAAAGCATCGGTGGAAATAAGAATTTCAATCTCACCGTATTTTTTTAACTTCTTCCCATCCATCATTAGCTCGAGGGGGGGAAAATCTCTTCATATAATTAATTTTTGTAGCAATATCAGTATCTCCAGTTACAAGAGCCACTTTAATTTTGTCTTTATCCTTTAGCCACGAATGAAGGTCTAATTCTTGCTCTATCCAGTCTATTAAATTGGTATAAATATAATAAGCAGTATCTTTGTATTGTGTAAAAATTAAGATTTTCTTTCGATTTAACGAAGGTATATTCTCTAACTCTAGAGATTTAAAGAAAGGATTAGCAATCATTTGTTTTAGAGATTCTAATTTAGGTTCATTTTTATATGAATAAATAGGTATTTTTGTTATATCTTCGCTTTCTTTCGGAACGTATCCCACAGTCTTATATTGACCTTTGGTGTTTAATTCCTTTAATTTATCCAGCTCGTTGAAGATGCAATCCATTAACTTTAGATCGTTCCATAAATTTCGTAAAACCTTTCCTAATCCAAGCTGTAATAATTCTATTTCTGAATATTGTTTCCCAGGAATTTCCTCTTCTTTAGCATATTCTAAAAGCAATTTTTCCACTCTATCAAACCATGTTTCTTCTCTTTCTTCTTCTATGCTATATTCTTCTTCGATTTCGTCTAGTTCTTTATCAATCCTTGCTTTTTCAACGGCCTTTTTGATCAAGTTTACCAATTCTTTTTTTAGTAGAGAAAATCTCTTTAGAATTAAAACATTCATAGATTATCTTTTCTTTTTCGTAGAGCCTTCTAAGTGTGGTTTCAAAAGAATATATTCCACTTTCCAATCTTTTTCCCAGTATAAGTTTAAATAAATCAGCAACCTCTATTAACCTTTTTATAGATTCTTCTCCTTCTACGGCCTCTTCTTCAAAAACAACAAATCTTGTCCCATATAGTTTTGTGTGTTCGAACAATATTTTATCTAAATTGTTACTTACAGTCTCGATGAAAGTTTTATATTCTTTTGTATAAAATGAATAATAATTTAGAGTGTATGGTTTGGGATCATGAAATGTAATATTTTTATCATCAATTTTAAGGTCTTGAAGTTGTTCCGTGATATATTTTCTTGTTCTTAGTATCATGATCTCATCAAGAACATTTTGTTTAATTTCTGTAGCTATTTTTTTTCAATTCCTTTTTAATATCATCGCCGTTTTCTTTTTGCAGCCTTCTTTTTAGGTTTTTGTATTCTTTCATTAAGTTATTTATTGGTATTCCTTTTACATAAAAAGGTGTAAAAGCGTCATCTGTAAATATTCGAATCAAATTATATATGTCATTTATAGAGTTATTTAGAGGCGTTGCTGTGAGAAGCAAAAATTTATTAGCAAAGCCATCTTCTTTTTTTTGTAGTTTTCTGGCGTTTTTCCATCTGTTTGTGCTACTATTTCTATACTTGTGTGCTTCATCAATTACATAAAAATCATATTCTTTTGCAATCTTTTTTTAATTCTTCTTCTGTCAAATTTTGGAATATTCCTAAAGATAAAAAAAGCCAAATTTCCTAAATGTTTTTGTTCTTGAGGATTATGTATTGAGTAAACTTTGAAATTATGTTCTTCTTTTTTTTACTTCAGTAATTTTGTCTGTCAAGAAATAGGACGATTTAATAAGTAACTCTTCCCATTGACTAATTATAGAAGGCGGCAAAATTAACATTATTGAAGAGGTTTTACCTTTAGGTACCCAATTTGGGTGTCTCCCTTCTAGCAATTCTTCAATAATTGCTGCAGCGATGAAACTTTTCCCCCCCAGTCCTACTGAATCAGCAAGGATAACTCCGTTATAAAAATTTATTTTTCAATAGCATTTACCACACCTACCAATTGAAATTCCATAAGAACATCTTTCTTATATAAGTTTAAAACTCTTCCATCAAACCATTTATATACAAGATATTTGAATAATGTTTGAGGGTCTACCATCTTTCCAATTTTTGGATAAGGGCTGTTTGGTAATACTCCTGATAAATCAATAACTTTAAGTAAGTCTTCTCTAAATTCAATCGATTCCTCAAAGGGAATCAAACCAATTGTTAAGATAATTAACTTCATCTCGTGAAGTTAACAATACATTTAATTCTTTATTCCTAGTAATTCCTACAGAAGTAAAATTAGAAGAACCAACTGCAGCCAAACCTGATGAACCATAAGGTTCTTTTGGATTTGTAAGAAATAAATACAATTTTGCATGCAATCTTGATTTGTCATAAAGTTTTACTTTTATTATGTTATTAGACACAAAATCCCTTAATGTCTTCAATTGAGACACTTCTTCATCACTAAGCTGCTCGCTCTGCAAATCTTCTATCATCCTTTGTTTGAAAATTTCACGTAAGTTATATCCCTCTACTAGTTCTTCTTTTGTAGGGTAAGTTGTTTCATTTCCCATTACAATTTTTAGAAAAGGCCTATTTTCATAATCCTTTGGAAAGTCGTCCTTCACTAAATTAAATCCACTTAAGAAAAAAAATATCCAATGGCAAATTTAGCTTCTTTAGACTTTTTTTTAGCTGATCTTTTATAACTCTAACTAGCTCTCTCCCTTGACTATTATCTATTATATTAGGAGCAATTTCTCTGTTCATATTTCTATATCCTTTCTTAAGTATTAGTTAATAGACTTAACAAAAGTTGTCATCTTTATTATTATACACTTTTTTTATCATTATAACCAATCCATTTCTTGCTCCTCCAATAACATTTCAAACAAACTTATAAACTTAATATTTAAAACAGTTATGATTTCTCAACGTTATATGTTCGCAAGATTTTCTAAAGTTTTAATTCCTCGACTATTTCATTTAATTGTTTTTCTATATCGGAGAAATCTGTATTTAAATCTAAAGTCTTGACGCTTATTCGATTACCTCCAATGATGTAATCTTTATTTAAATCAATACTTTCATCAGTTTTGGCATACAATAATAGGGCACTTACGTTTCCTGAATTTGTTTTATCTACATTTTTTTACGTAAGTGAAAATTTGATACATATTATGTGAATGAATTGTCTTGGTATTGTATAACCTATTTATTTGCATAGTTTTAGAATAGTATTTTGTATCAATAATTAAAATTTTATTTTACTTGTAAGTGTGATATCAGTTTCATCTGAGGTAAAAATTCTGTGTCACCATTATCTGTGTGCCACTTGATAATGGTGGAACTGGGATAAAGTTCTGGATAATGTTTACGGTAATAATTGAGTACAAATTTCTCAAAAGTCTGCTCATGCGCTGATCGTCTAAATATTTTGCCAACTTTTTGGTTCCTTTTTCTTCTGTCATCAGTAATCCATTGATAATTAAATAACAGATGTTCAGTAGCATTTCGTATGTTGCATTGTTTCTGTGATAAGTTAAACGTGACCACTGTATTTTGTAAGGATCTATTTCATCTATTCTGTTAAAGTAAGGAATCAGTATTTTTAAAGATTGCTTTTGTTTTGTTTCAACATCAGGATTTCGAATCAACAAGTTCATGGTTGTTTTAAATCTGATTCAGATAAGTGTTTCTGTAAACTCATCATAGACACAAACCATTTTTGAGCGTAACATTGTTTGCTGTTTAATAGAAGAAGAGACATCAATTTTTCCTCTTAGAAAACTTGTCTCTTCATTTCTAATTTCATAATCCTTTATAATGCCTTTTTTTAACTTGTTCAGCAACCCCCCCTAAAGCCAAAATCGCAGCAAATAAATCTGCCGTATTTTCAAACTTTTCATCTTTAAGTTTTTCATATGATTCTTTTTTTTCAAGACTTCAAAAGCATAACACAACATGTAGTAAATATTTTGAATCTTAATCATTATTTAATTACACCTTTTAATTCTTTTATCCAATCATTTAATTTATCTTGATTATCGTACCAATATTCTTTTAAAAGGGGGGGTATTATTTCATATTCAACGATATTTTCTAACCATTCATTTGGTACAGATCCGCCATTAGGACAAAAGTAGCTATGACCAATTTGAAATCCTTCTCCTAATGAATCATCCCTACTGATTTCTTTATTTAGATCCTTGATTGTATTAATGAGAGCTTTAAATTTAGGATTGCTGTTTTTTTTCTATAACATTAGTTTCAAACTTTTCTGATTCGAAAGCAGGTTTAAGATCAAAAAAATGAAAATCTTCTTCTTAATGCGTAATCAATTATTGCAATGCTTCTGTCTGCTGTATTCATCGTTCCTATTATATACAATTTTTCAGGAACGGTAAATAATTCATCCGTATAAAGTAATTTAATCTCTTCTCCTCTTTTATCTTTTTCTATGAGCATAAGTAATTCTCCAAAATCTTGCTTATATTACCTCTATTTATTTCATCGATTATGAAAAAGTATTCTCTATTAGTAGGATCGTTACTAGCTTTTTACAGAATTCATAAAAAGGTCCTGTTTTAAGTTCAAAACCGTTTTCTTTTGGGCGATAGCCTAAGATAAAATCTTCGTAACTGTAGCTTTGATGAAATTGAATCATTGTTACTCTTTCAGTATCCTTTTCTCCAATAATAGAATAAGCAAGTCTTTTTGCAACGAAAGTTTTCCCAACACCTGGTGGACCTTGTAAAATGAGATTTTTCTTCATTTTTAATAAATTTACAAGAGTGTTGTATTGTCTTTCATTCATAAAAACTTCTTTAAGAAAGTCTTCTTTTGTATATTTTTCATATTTACTTTCTTTATATTTTTCGTCATGTTCTTGTACAGTTTTTGTCGAGGTTACTTCTTCGTTCTTATTTATGTTTGTTTTCTTATTTGTATTTGTTTTCTTATTTGTATTTGTTTTCTTTTCTTTATTTTCCCACAATTTCAATGCTTCATATGACAACTCTGGAAAACTGTGATGAGGATTAGCAGGATTTTTAAACATTTCTTTGCATATACCTATTATATCTAAGTAAATATTTCCATTAGGGGGGGATTCTTCAAGTTTGAAATATTTAAGATATTTTCACGATAAGGCGAATCTTCTTTTAATAAAAATTCTCTGTTTGGCTCGTCAAGGTTTAAATAAGAATAAGGTCTGATCCAATATAGTCCAATAGTTATGTTCCATCTTATGCCATATTGTGCGCTTACCTTGTCAAAATTTCTAATGAAGTTTTCTCTGGCCGTTTCAGAAGGATTATCAGCGTAGTTAATAGCGGCTTCAAATAAATCCCAAAGGTTAGAAATGTCATCTTCTTTTCTATTATCTTTCTTTCCAAAAAAACCACGGATTTTGAGGAAACATAGTAGGAATCCCTTCAAGATTTTCAGGAACTTCCTCAGTAATTCCTAAAACTTTCGCAAAAGCTTTTAAAATAGCAATACGACTATTCATTCGTATATTAAAAGTCGAAAATATCGTAAAAGGACAAATGTCTTCACGTAATTTCCCGTCTTCTTCAAATGGATTGAATTGACTAATTTTGATTGATTCGTAAGCTTTGTTGAGCATTATGACAAGATTTTTTTTCGATCGTTTTTATATTCTAACAATTTATCAGCAAACTTCATATAAAAATTTGTCCATTCAAAAGACGGAGTCTTCGCATTTTCAGAAATTTTAATCACCTTCCTCAATTTTTATAATTTTATTGCCTGCTCTATTTTTTTTCTAATTGTTTCATATAATTTTCTAGTGTTCTTTTTATTTCTTGATATTTTTCTAAGTTATCTATCTTATTTTGAATGTCTTCATGGCTTTCTAACATTTTTGTCTTTGTTTTTGTGTTCATGTCTTTTAAAAAAAATTGTCGATCAAAACATTCAACAAGTTTTTAATTTTTTTTCTTCTTGGAGCGAAATTTCTTCTTCAATTGATTTTGTGATTGATCTTGTTAAGTAGATTCTATTAAACAAGGTTTTGTTTTTAAATTTAATAGATTTAAACGCATCATCCAATACTTTATGCAATTCTCTTTGAATCAAGCGCTCAAAGTCTTCAAAATATTTTTCCATGTCGGTTTGCAGTTGTATCTTTAAATAAGGTTCATCTTTTACTTTTTGAGCGATTTCTTCTTTAGAAAACATTTTTTTTCAATTCTTTTGTTTTGTTCCTTTAAAATATCATTGAGGTTCCTGTTTACTATGTCTTTAAACATATCGTTAGTGTCTTTTCTGAATTGTATTAATTCTGCTTCAACTAAATCTTTCACTTTGCTTTGAGTTTTATACAAACTTATAACTTTATCTTTCAATGTTTTCATTTTCATAGAATAATAACTTATAATAGAATCTCTGATAGTAATTTCTATGTTTTCTTTTAAAAACATGTAATTGTCTTCTAGAAACATATTGAGTGTTTCATAATATTTTCTATAATCTTCTATTGTATTTATTTCTTTTTCTAAGATACTTTCATTGTTGGTTATAGAATCACGAAGTTTGTTGATTATCGTTTTTAACTTCATGCTTTTCTTTTCATGGCTTCCGATTTCTTTAAAAATATATTCTCTAACTTCTTCAAACCCACTTCCTTCTTGAGATTCCATTTCTAAAGCCGCAGATGTTACAAAAATCTTGGGATCTTTAATTCCAATCTCATTACATTTAGCAATTAATTCTTTCTTTGATGTTTGGATCTCTTCTTCTTTTGCTCTGTCTTTTTGTTGGAGAATAAAGATAATGTCTTTTTTTGAATTGATGAACAATTTTTTTTGATCAATTCCCAATCACTTTTTTGTATATATGTTTTTTTGCTTCAAAGACAAACATAACTAAATTGCAGTTTTCTAAGAAGTCATATGTAATTTTTTTTCGTGTTTTTCCATAATAGAGTCTGTTCCAGGTGTATCTATTATTTCTATTCCTTCTAAAGATTCAATATCTTTGTAGATTATTACTACATCGTTTTCTATTTCAGGCTCTTTATTGCCTTTTCTTGCTATTGTAATTTTGGAAGTCTCTACTGCAGCACCTGATTTAAATATCTCTTCTTCACCTTTTTTTGACTCCTAGTAAGGCATTCAAAAAGCTACTTTTACCAGATTTTACTTTTCCAATTGCTACAAAATTAAAAGGAGTTTCAAACTCTTTTTTTTATTTCAGCAATTTTATCACTGTCCAAAATAGGGTTTTTATAAACTAGATCAAGATACTCATTTAATATCTTATTTAGCCGGGCTTCTTCTTTCTTAAATTTATTACTTATTAACGGAGTTTCATCTTGCACCCCCATTTATTGTTGCTTCACTTGCTTTTAATATATTATAACCCAATTGAAAAAAAATATACAAAATTGTTATTTATTAATTAATATTCTTATAGTTCGTGATTTATAAGATTAAATTATGATTAAAAACGGCGCGTGAACCTAAAAGAGAGACTGTTTAATCAATTTGTTATTATCTAAAACTATTATAACAAGCATTGATTATTAAGTTGTAGAGACGTGCTATACGCGCGTCTCGTTTTTAATTTTCAAATAATGTTAAAACCTTGGAGACGCCCATATAGGGCGTCTCTACATTTGATTTAACCAACGTTTAAATCAATTATTGATTGATAAATATAAAATTAATGTTTTGTATTTGATAACCATTTGTTATAACCATCGTTAATTATTAATTGTAGAGACGTGCTATACGCGTGTCTCATTGTTTTCTATTTCTCATAGGTAGGATAAGAACGTAAATTATTATTTTACTATTTTTTTGTTCTTTTGGATATCGACTTTTACATTTATCTAATAACATGCTCAATCTGTACCAACTCCTTTATCTCTTTAAATTTATTATACCTTTGCCTTTTTTTAATAACGAAACAATAAACTTTGGTAATGTTTTAAACCATAAAATCCCCCCCATCTTTATAAGCTTAAGTGTTATACCAAATATAATACCTGATTTGGCACTAAACGAATCAATTTTCATACCCTTTTCTTCAAGCACTTGTTTAATTCTATCATACAGAGTATTTTTCTTTGTAAACAACGGCACTATAAAGTTTGTTGTGTATAATAAGAAAATTGTTATTAACATCATTAAAATGTATATTTTAATAATAATCATTATTTATCCTCCAATCTATTCAAAATTTTAATAGCTTTTTCAGTTAGTTTACCTGCAATACTATCCAAATAATATTGAACTCTAGTATCATAAATCTTCAAATTATATCTGCTTAACATTATAAGATCGATATCATCATTGTACAAAGTCCTATATCATGATTTATATCGTTCAATATCTTTGTCTGTATTTTCACATAGGTAGAATGAAAAGGTATGCATTGGACGCTTTTTACTATGAGCCAGTTCCGTTTCCATTCCTTTATCCTCTCCTCCATTCCTCATAGGTAGGGTA
>JMBV01000186.1_pt1 | contig 23581 bp, 33 predicted proteins | sample 616531 | NCBI WGS metagenome assembly JMBV01 (sample SAMN02727904, study PRJNA239997) | anaerobic digester metagenome | biome: anaerobic digester; isolation source: mesophilic anaerobic digester inoculated with municipal waste water sludge... | place: Germany: Bielefeld University, CeBiTec ...
CCTGTTTTATGCAGTTGCACAGAATAGCTTAGTGTGTCGTCCCCCCACCAATCGTAATCAAAGATTCAATGCCAAGATGGTCCAGAACCTCAAGGATGTGGTCTGTATAATCCATCGCGCCATTTTCTTCGTTTGATAATTTTCCTTTTGATGAGTTCTTGAGAAACTCAGGCACATCCTTTGGACGAACGTGTGAAGGGTTTGTGCGTGAAGTGTGCAGGAAAGTGCCACCGGTGCGGTCAACGCGCCTGACAGCAAGCGGTGTCAGTGGTCGGATATATAAATCGTGCGTTTCCTGGTTGCCGATTTCATAATTTAAAAGTCCGCCCCCCCAACCACGACGGATGCCGATAACTTCATAGTCGTCCTCGACAGCGTTCAAAACCACCGATTTGATGGCAATATTCAAACCAGGCACATCGCCCCCGCCTGTTAGAATACCTATTCGTTTTTTTTAGCCATAATAACCTCCATTAATCGATTCAATAAGCGCGCTTGAACTTTTTAGCGCCCACCATCTAAAGTATTGCAAGCCAAGAAAACTAATCATCGGCAAAAGCAGAATAATTAAATCCGCGCCACCAGATACAAAAGTCTCTTGTGCTGTTCCCTTAATCCAATAGATGATGCCAATGCTCAGAAAGCTCAGCCAAGTTACTATTCTACCACCCACTCGCCATTTTTCGTTCAAATATTTATAAATTGCGAAAAGTGGAATAAATAACAAGATTTGATAACTGACTGGCTTCAGTGGGTTCAGGAAATAGAGTAGAACCAGGGTCAAACTCAACTTCCACTGCAAGCCACGTTGTTCGCGCGACGGCAAACCATACCACTCAACAAAAAGATAGATAACCGTGGCGATGTTCAAACCAATCGCCAGTTGACGCATTGCCCCCTGGAAACAACTCACTGATACGCATAATAGGCGAGTCTAGCCAGGTGAACTTTGGATAGACCAAAACATAAGCCGTAAACCACTCTGCCAGCCAGTTTGGGAAAAGAATTAAGCCAATAAGTATTAAAAAGCCAATCCCTACAAAAAGATGGTAGTCAAAGAATTATCACGCCGGGCACCCAGCCAAATCATAAAGAAAATGGCAATAAAAAGACTAATAGGTACCATCGCAAAGGCTAAAAAGAATAAAACACCCGCCATACGCCCTTGTTTGTTCATTGCCAGCCAAATCGCCCAAATGATGAAAAAGAAGTAAAGCGGTAAAACGCTGGCAGAAAGAATCATTTTCAGGTTTGGATAAAAGAAAAGCAAGCCAATACTTATCAAAATTGTTTCCGGAATGCTCAATTTCAAAGCGACAATCTTCATTGCCAGCCAGGCACTAAGCACAATCGCAACTTCGATAATCGTCATCCAAATGGCTTTCGCGATTGAATAGGGCAAAAAAACTAAGCGGGATATAAAAAAAGCACGTAAGGGACCGGGTCCAAAAAAAGCCCCCCCTGGTCCAAATTGCCCGCCAACGCGTTTTCATCTCCTGCAAGTTCAAGCGCTAAGGCATGGCTTTCTTCACTGTAAGGCGAAACGCCCGTTTTCATCCAGTTCTTGGCCGCAGAGTAACGGGTTATGAAACCTTCTTCGAAACCATAGCGTTCTGATAACTCAAGGTTAAGAAAAGTCGCGCCAACCAGCACGATTAGAATAACAATGGGCATCCAAATATTTGCCGTCTTTTTCAAAAACACGTATGAACCTCTCTTATCAAAACGATTCTATCAGCAAGGTTTAAGGTGGTCAAACAAAACCCCCCGCGCTTACCAACAAACCGTACCAACTCACCATCATATCTACGCGCAGATAAAATGATTATCAGCTGATTTCCACTAAAAACTTGAGTTTCATCTGAAAATATTGTACTCTATGATGGTGTGAATAATTTTGACAGAAAAGGTAGCATTTTGAATGGCAAGAATTACAAAAACATCTGGCATTAATGAAGATCCCGTTACAAGAACAGCTAGTCGTTTGATTGAATTAGGACGTAAAAAAAGGACAAGTTACGTACGACCAAATCATGAACTATTTACAGGAAGCTGAAATAGAACCTGATCAGTTTGATGAAATTGTACTCAGTTTGCAAAACGCTGGCATCACTTACGTTGAAGACAGTCATCCCGAAGATGACCCAAGCGACACGGAACTTTCTGATACCGAAGAATTTGGCGAAGAACCTAATGACCAGGAACTGGCCGATATCGCTTCCGAAGGGGATGACCTTGCCAACATTGATACTGACGACACTATCGGGCTATATCTCAAAGAAGTTAGCCGTGTCGATTTGCTCAACAGTATCGAAGAAGAAGTTGCCCTTGCCAAACGTATCGAAAAAGGTCGCGAAGCCCGCGAAGAATTAGCCAAAGGCACGCATAGCATGAAAAAAACTTCTGCAGCTTCAAGCCGATATTGAAGACGGCGACCAAGCTGTGGACCATCTCATCACCGCCAACTCGCGCCTGGTGATCAGCGTAGCCAAAAAGTACATGGGACGTGGCGTGCCATTCCTGGATCTCATTCAGGAAGGCAATATCGGCCTCATTCGCGCCACCAAAAATTTGAATACCAGCGCGGACACAAATTCAGCACCTATGCCACCTGGTGGATTCGCCAGGCTGTTACCCGCGCGATTGCTGATCAGGGCCGCACCATTCGCGTTCCGGTGCACATGGGCGATCAAATCAATAAACTCTTGCGCGTTCAGCACCAGCTCACCCAGAAACTCGGGCGCGATCCATCCGTTGAAGAACTCGCTGAAGAACTTGAAGTGACACCCAAAAAAAGTTGAAAACATGATTCAGGTTTCGCGCCGGCCACTCTCGCTGGAAACACCCACCGATGACGAAGATGATTCCGTGCTTGGTGACTTCATTGAAGACGACGAAGCCCCCCCGCCACCCGATGAGTTGGCGACCCTAAACCTGCTTAAAGAACACCTGGAAGAAGTGCTGGCAGACCTGCCACCCCCCCGCGAAGTGCGTATTTTGCAACTGCGCTACGGACTGCTGGACGGACAAGCCTACACGCTTGAAGAAGTTGGCCGCAAAATGGGTGTTACCCGCGAACGTGTACGCCAAATTGAAGCCCAGGCTCTCACCCGCTTGCGCCACCCCCCCAGCGTGCGTCGTAAACTGCGGGACTATCTGGGAGATTAAGCATGCTCAAGGACACGCAACCGCTTAATACATCAAAAGAAACCGGGCTTGAAAACACTCAGCCAGTTGGTATTGCCAGGGAAGCACTGCAAGCCAACCAGGAAACTCAGGAACTGCTTGTGCAGCATGAATCCATGCCCTTGCCCGAGTGGATTCTAAACTGGGCGCAACGTGACGAAAAACCCTTGCCAGACAGCCCAGCATTTGAGTTAGACTACGCGCAGGAAGCCCCCCCTTTGTAGCACCACCCCCCCGCCCTGAAGAAAGTGGCTGGGATCTGCTCTCCAGCCAGCCTCCCGCCGAGCAGATTCTGCCAACGCGTCTTGATGAAAGCGGTTTGGAACTGGCCTATGAATTGCCCATTGACCCAGACCCCCCCATTCAGTCCCTGGAAACGCTCATCCTTGACGGTAAGCTGGATGAGGCTAAAAACTTCGTTGCCCAACACAAAGATGATGCGGACTTTCGCAAATCTGCTGGCATCGCCCTTAGAAAACATCTCAGCATTGACGAAGCAAGCACCCCACTTTGGGAAGCTTATGAAATGCTGGGAAACGACTAGAAAGGAATAATCTTTTGGAACAATCACTCGTACTCATCAAACCCGATGGTGTTCAACGTGGACTCATCGGCAAAATCATCACCCGCTTTGAAGACCGTGGCTTACGCTTAATCGGTGCCAAATTTTTACTGGTCAGTGATGACCTGGCAAAAAAAAGCACTACGCTGTTCACGAAGGCAAACACTTTTATGACAGCCTCATCGACTTCATCACTTCCGCGCCCGTGATGGCTATGGTATGGGAAGGCCCCCCCGACGCCATCTCTGCTATCCGCCAAACTGTCGGCAAAACACGCGGCACCGAAGCCGATCCCGGCACCATTCGCCATGATTATGGCATTCAAGCCCGTTTTAACCTGGTACACGCTTCCGATTCTGTTGAAAATGGTCAGGCTGAAATCGCGCTTTGGTTTAAACCGGAAGAACTCGTGCGCTGGAAACGCGTTACCGAAGACTGGATGTTCGAATGAGCTACTACAAAGACATGCACGTCGTCTACAAAACCCAAAACCGCCTGATGAGCGAATCCATTGCCGCTTTCCTTGAAGCACAAGGTATTAAAACCATTGTTGACCAGGATGCAGCCGGTTCAATTTATGGCTTTACCGTGGGCAAAATAGGCGAAGTTTACATCCTTGTTCATGAATCCCAAGTTGAAGAAGCCCGCGAACTGCTCAAAGCCATGGAAGCTGGTGAATTTGAAGGAGTAGAACTCTTAGACCCTGAAAACACTGAAGAGATTGAATAAAATTTAACTTAGTCTCTGTCATGGAACAATCAAAATCAAATGAGATAAAACTTCTGCTCATTTACAGCGGGTTTTCTCTTGTGGTTAATAATTGAATTTTTCTTCGGACATGCTATCTTAGCAAGAATAGTCTTTTCTGTTACATTCGTTCTTATCCTTTTAGCAGAAAAGCAATGGCATATCTTAAAGAAGTTTCTTAGCGTTAAAGCATCTTATCACATCTATCTCATCCCGGTTGGCTTGGAATATGCCATCACGCTAATTTATCGAGCTTTTTTTAAATCCTGCAAACTTGCTAACATTTCAAACAACAACCGAACCAGCAAATCAACTCAAAAATATGCTACGCCATGCAATAAAAACCTTTTTTTTCAGTACTCAATGAAGAAATTATTTTTCGTTTTGTCCTCCTAATCCTTTTCCTGATAATCCTTCGTATGCTGAAAGTTCAAGATATAAAATTAAAACACCTTATTAGTTTTCTCTTTATCTCTGCACTCATTTTTTTTCACTGGGTCATACCACCACATATATCGGTCAAGCGACTCTTTTTACCACAAACAAACCAGAATTTATCTTTTTTTCTTATTTCAGCTTTGGTCTCAGCCGTCGCTTTCGGCCTTTACTTCAATGCCGTGTTTCTAAAAACACATAGCTTGGCAATCGTGACCACGATCCATTTCCTTGTCAATGTTTGTAGATGGTTGTTCTCAATCCTTCCGCTTGGGAACATGAACGCATTTTTAATAAGCTTGAATATCTTCAGCCTGATTTATTTCTTTTCCGCACTCATCATCATGAGAAAAGGATTCGATCTAGAAAAGCTGGGGGGGAAAATTTTTACGAGTATCTGATATCCACCCAAAAGCAAACCCTAATTTTTTTTCCAAACCCATAGCAAGCTGATTTGACAAGCCCCGCGCGATGGTTGATAATTTTTATATGAAAGCAAAACGGTTTTTATTTAGTTTATCCATTATGCTCTGTCTATCGCTCATTTTTGGTGCGTGCAACTTACCCTTGTCCCACCAGACCGCGCCACCCACCCCCCCAACCAGCGCGATGCTGCCCACACCAACGCCAACCGAAAGCCTTCCCGTCATCATTGAAGACATACCCGATGCCGAAGCTCACTTCGCCCAAGCCGATCTGGCGCTTGCCTTTGGCGACTTCGCCGAAGCGCTCAAACTCTACAGCAGTTCGCCCCCCCAGCCAACACCGAAGATTACAAAGCCGCCGCGCTCTATGGCCAGGCCCTGACCCACTACAAATCCGGCGACTTGGAGCAGGCCCGAAGCAACCTGGATAAGCTCATGGAAAGTTTCCCACACACCTTACCCGGCATTCGTGGCAACTTCCTTTTAGGCATGATTTCCGACGCGGAAGACCAGCCAGAAGACGCTGTTCATTTCTACACCAGCTACATCAACGCCCAGCCCGATATCCTGACCGCCGAAACCTGGACACGCATCGGCGACAGCTACACCGCGCTCAAACAGTACCCGGAAGCGCTTTCGGCGTATCTCACAGCCTGGCAAGCCCCCAGCCTCAGCGACAAGAACAGTATCGGCATGAAGGTCGCCAACGCTTACCAACTCACTGGTGAAACATCCAAAGCTTTGGAAACCTATCAGCAAATTTACGAAAACTCATCCAGCATCTACACGAAGTCGGCTGCTAATTTACTGGCTGGGCGCATAGAAATCGCCCGGGGGGGAAACACCGCTGAAGGCTATGCTTACTTTCAGGATTCGGTCAACCGCTTCCCGGAAACTTACGATGCCTTTAGCGCTCTTGTGACCCTTATTGACGCTGGCCAGGAAGTGAACGAACTGCAACGCGGCATCATCAACTACAACATCAACCAGCACAATCTCGCCATTGAAGCCTTTGACCGCTATCTGGAAGGTGATGGCCTGGAAAAAGACATCGCCCTTTACTACAAAGCGCTTGCCACCCGCGCTTATGGGTTGACTCAAGCCAGTTTCGCCTCAGAACAAAGGCTCGCCGCAAACCGCACTGGTGGCACCGAATGGGACAAAGAAGCCATTGCCCTTTGGGCCACAATCGTCAAGGACTACCCACAAAGCATCTACCATTTCAAATCAATTGAAAGCATCATCTATACCCAAAACGCATACATGGGGCAAATCCGTCTCGCCACTGAAACCGCCCTCAGCTATGCCAGAATGCCCAACGGCGAGCTACGCGCCTGCCTTGCTCTATTCCGCTGGTAACTACTATCTGCTCGACAATCAAGCCCAAAAAGCTGCTGACACCTGGACCGGTATCGGCATCGCCTACCCTTACGCGCCAGAAGCCTTTAATGGTTTATTCTTTGGTGGCGCGCTTTATTATCAGCTGGAAGACTACGAAAATGCCCTTGAAAGCTTCAATCGCGCTCTGCTCATCACCGACGCCCCCCCGCTCGAAGTTGCCGGCGCGCATCTTTGGCTGGGCAAAACAAAATGGCGCTGGGACATGCCGATGAAGCCCGTCTCAGCTGGCAAAGTGCCATGGATGCCGACCCCCCCTACGGTTATTACGGCATCCGTGCCAGCGAACTGCTGGATGGCAAAGAACCATTCACAGAAGATGGCAACTACAAACTCAAAATTGACCTGGATAATGAACGCGTTTTGGCAGCCGACTGGCTCAAGTATGCCTTTAGCTTGCCTGCTGATATCAACACGGACTACAGTTCCGCGCTGGAAAGTGACGCGCGCTATATGCGTGGCATGGAATACAACCGTTTGGGTCTTTTCGACAAAGCCAACAACGAGTTTGAGTCCCTGCGCCTGGAAAACACCGAAGATCCCCCCCTGAACACTTTCCGTCTATTGAAACTCTTTTGGATAACTATTATTACAAATCCGCCATCGAATGCGCCCGCACGATTCGCCAGCTGGCTGGCTATGGCGACACACCCGTGGCGCGCATTCTGCCTCCCTATTTTGCCTATGTGGAATACGGCGCTTATTACCTGCCCTGGATTGAAGCCAAAGCTGAAAATACAAGCTCTCACCGTTCGTTTTGCTGAGTGTTATTCATCAGGAAAGCCGTTTTGGCACCCAGGCTATGAGTACCGCCGGCGCGCGGGGGGGTTTGATGCAGCTCATGCCCGCCACTGCTGAACAAATCGCCTCGGAAACCGGTTTTTGACGGATTTTAGCCCCCCCTCAGACCTCGATGTGCCCTATTACAACCTGGAGCTGGGCGCGAACTATTTAGCCCGTCAATTATACGTTTTCGATGGTAACTCTTACCACGGTTTGGCAGCCTACAACGCCGGCCCGGGCAGTGTGATGCGCTGGCAGGAAATGAGCAAAAACGCCGACTACGACCTCTTTTTAAGCACCATTCGCTTCCTGGAAACTCGTATCTACGTCCGCCGCATCGTCGAAATTCACAATCTCTATCGTTTGATTTATAGTAATTAACCAACTCATCAGAATAAGAAACAAACATTAAATGTAAAACAAAAAAAAGGCGAGTTGTTTCTAACTCGCCTTTTTGTTTTACTTAAGCGTTTTTAGCCAGATTAGCCGTGTTTCAACTGCGCGTGGGCGGCAGCCAGGCGGGCCAAGGGCACACGGAAGGGTGAACAGCTGACGTAGTTGTTGCCAATCAGATGACACCATTCGATTGATGCTGGGTCACCACCATGCTCGCCACAGATACCCACGGTCAGGTCAGGTCGCACAGAGCGTCCCTTTTCAACAGCCAGCTTCATCAGCGCGCCAACGCCCTTGCGATCCAGGGTCTGGAAGGGGGGGTTCTTGGGCAGAATACCTTTTTCAACATATTCAGCCAGGAAGGTGCGCTCGGCGTCATCGCGGCTGTAACCAAAGGACATTTGGGTCAGGTCGTTGGTACCGAATGAGAAGAATTCAGCGTATTTCGCGATTTCTTCTGCGGTAATACAAGCGCGGGGGGGATTTCAATCATCGTACCAAACTGATAATCAACCTGAACACCCTTTTCTGCCATCACGTCTTTTGCGATTTGGACCAGGGTCGGCTGGACCTGTTCCAACTCGGTGACGATACCGGTCAGGGGGGGATCATGATTTCAGGATGGGGGGGTCAATGCCGTTCAGTTTGGCATCGCAAGCAGCTTCAAAGATAGCGCGAACCTGCATCTTCATGATGTCGGGGGGGTAAACGATACCCAGGCGGATACCGCGCAGACCCATCATGGGGGGGTTGCTTTCGTGCAGGCCTTGCACCACAGCCAGGAGGTTTTCTTTCTCGGCCAGGCCTTCGGTTTCGCCCTTGGCGCGCATCGTGGCAACTTCAACCAAAAGTTCTTCCATTGAAGGCAGGAACTCATGCAGGGGGGGTGGGTCAATCAGGCGGATGATAACGGGCAGCCCGTCCATCGCTTCAAAGAGACCGTAAAAGTCACCGCGTTGCTGGGGCAAGATGATTTCGAGTGCCTTGAAGTAAGCTTGCGCGGCTGGTGTAGCACGCATCTTGGCAGTTTCTTGTTCAATTTCAGCCTTGAGTTCAGCCATTTCCTCTTCATTCAAAGTGCGACCTTCAAGTTTGCCAGTGTCATAGGCATGCTGTAAAACTTCAATGCTGTTCAGCATACGCTGGGTTTCTTCAGCGTTCATAATCATCATTTGCACGTCGGGCAGGCGCTCAACGTCAAAGAACATATGCTCGGTGCGGCAAAGGCCGATACCCTTAGCGCCGTATTCGCGGGCGCGGGTAGCGTCAGCGGGATAGTCCGCGTTAGCCCAAACCTGCAAGCGGGAGATTTCATCAGCCCAGCTCAAAAGTTGCATCAGTTCTTTTGTTCAGTGATATCAACCTGGCTCAATTCCAGTTGACCCACGTAAACTTCACCGGTTGTACCGTCAACAGAAATCCATTCGCCTTCTTTGACAGTCTTGCCATTCGCGACCATTTGCAGTTTTCCGCGTCGATGGCAATCGCTGACGCGCCAACCACACATGGCACACCAAACTGGCGGGCGACCACTGCGGCGTGAGATGTCGCGCCACCTTCGGAGGTCAAAATACCCTTGGCGGAAAGCATACCATGCACATCATCGGGTTTGGTGAAAGGACGTACCATGATAACATCCTGACCTTCGTCCTGATGTTTTCTTTGCACTGTGTCGGGGGGGTCAAAATAGATGCGACCAACCGCGGCACCAGGCGACGCGTTCACACCCTTAGCGAAGTAACGACCGTCTTTGTGGGCCTGTTCAATCGCTTCGTGTGAGAACTGGGGGGGATGCAGCAAGTTGTCAACCTGTTCGGGAGTAACACGCTTGACAGCTTCAACTTTGTCAATCAGGCCTTCCTTGACCATATCCACTGCAATCTTCACAGCTGCTTTGCGGTGCGTTTGCCGTTGCGGGTCTGTAACATCCACAATTTACCATCTTCAACGGTAAATTCAACATCTTGCATTTCTTTGTAATGGTGCTCAAGGCGTTCGGTAATATCAAAGAATTGCTGATAAACCTCAGGCCAGATTTGTGCCATTTCAGCGATGGGGTCAGCATTGCGGATACCTGCCACAACGTCTTCACCTTGGGCATTCACCAGGAACTCGCCGTACATTTCGTTTTCGCCGTTTTGCGGGTTGCGGGTAAAAGCAACACCGGTACCCGAGTTATTGCCCGAGTTACCGAAGACCATCAACTGCACGTTCACTGCGGTGCCCAGGTCATCCGGAATATTCTCACGTCGGCGATAGTCAATCGCGCGACGGGAATCCCAGGAGTCAAACACAGCCTTTACGGCATATTCCAACTGTTTGTAGGGATCCATCGGGAAATCAAAGCCCTTGTGCTCTTTTACAACAGCCAGGTAAGTCTTGATAATTTCAGCCCAGTCATCAGCGGTCATCTCGATATCGAGTTTGTAGCCTTTTTCGGCTTTGTAAGCTTCCAGGGGTTCTTCGAAATACTCGTCGTCGATTCCCAAAACCACCGTGCCCAACATGTGCACCAAGCGGCGATAGGAGTCGTCCACAAAACCGGGATTGCCTGTGATTTTAATCATGCCTTCGGCAGTTTCTTCGTTCAAACCAAGGTTCAAAACGGTGTCCATCATGCCGGGCATCGAGAATTTCGAACCTGAACGAACGGATACCAACATCGGATTAACGGGATCACCAAATTTCTTTCCGGTTTCTTCTTCCAGTGCCTTGACGGCAGCCAAGACCTGATCCCACATACCTTCTGGGAATTCACGGGTTTTCTGAAAAGCGTTACAAGCCTCAGTTGTGATTGTAAAGCCAGGGGGTACCGGAACACCGGCGCGGATCATATCACCCAGGTTGGCACCCTTGCCACCTAATAAACCGCGCACACCATCCCAGGTGCCAGCGTAAGCTTCGGCTTGGTCAACCTCGCTGAATAAATAAACCCATTTTTTTATCTGTCATTGTTCCTCCATAAAGTTTTATCGAAACGCGCGAACGTTTCAGTTGTTTTCGCAACTATGAATGATACCACGTATAGCCCTTGTTTACCTGCAAAGTTTCTACTTAAATGCTTGAATTAACTTAGATTCTTATACTATATTTACACACTCAAAACGGGAACCCCGCATTTTATTGAAATATGAAATATCTTATTAAGACTTGGCGTGTTTTAATCCTGCCAGGGCTCGCCATAACGGTCCTTAAAAACCTTGTTAGCGTCATATTGCGTACGTGCTTCTTTCTCTTCAGCTGGGTGTCCAATGTAAATAACATTAAGCACTTTGACGTTCGCCGGCAAGTCCAAGAGTTTCTCCATGCGTTTTTCGATGAGTGGCACCGGATGCACCCCCCCACACCACACCGTACCCAGCCCCCCCAGAGCTACCGCGGCTAGCAAAATGTTCTGCGTTGCCGCTGAGCAGTCTTGCGTCCAAAACCGTTCGGTGATCGGTCGTTTGAAAATCGTGAGATCCGCGCAAACTAAAATGGCCAGCGGCGCATTGATTTTCCCTGCGGGCATTTCCTTGCGAATTGCAGCCAGTCGAACAGGGTCACGTGTGACCACGAAACGCCAGGGCTGGGCGTTCGTCGCGCTGGGTGCGGCCATAGCCGCTTTCAAAAGGATGTCAATGTGCTCATGCTGACAGCTTCGTCCGTAAATTTCCGGATGCTTCTGCGGGCATAAATAGCATCTATAATCGCTTCATTCTTCATCATTTCACCTCTTATTGTTTTGTACCAGTTCCTTGTCGATAAACGCTTTCGCCTGGTCGATTGTTTCGATAAGTCCCAAAAACTGGGCTTCTTCGAGTTTTTCCAGCAAGTCGCCGATGATTGGTCCTGGTGCCAAGCCAGCGTAATGCATAATCTCGTTGCCATCCATCAGCAAGTTTGGTTTCAATATCTCCCCCCCACCACGCTGAAACCAGACTGAAAGCAAATTCAAACTGTTTTCCTGGCAAATATTTAATGCCTTTGATGCGTGTTCTAATTCAGTATCAGCTAAAACCAAGCCAAGTAACGCGTAAGCTGGTGATGCAATTTTGAGTTCTTTAAGCAGCCTATAGACTTCCATATCAATTAAATGACGTTCACAGGAAACTGAAAAAAACACCGGACAAAAATGCTTTCTCAATCCTGCTCAAAAAAATCACTTTCCGGCTTGCTTAACTTGAAAGAATTTGCTACAAGCTGGATAGGACTTTCCGACGCATTTTCACGCTCTAAATCCAGCAAAAGTGCCACTAAAACCAAGTGATTGCGGACTGTCCTGCCAGGCGTGATTTGCATATCAAGATACGCGTTTAGCTGCTCTTGCCAGCCCGCGATATGTGCTTGCCTTTGCTTTTCAGACGCGGAAGTACTAACTAACCCTTGCTCACTTTCCAGGTCTTGGTACAACTGTTCCAGACACTTAAGCCGGAACAATCGCTTTTCAACTTTTTGATTTGAAACGCTTACCCCATCCTGAGAATAACAAGGCAGGCAAGAAAAAAAATTTCACTCAGTATCCCCAGTTCCCACATCTGCCTTAGTGAGGCTTCGTAATCCTTTTCATCAAGGATTTTAAAGAATTCATCACGTATGCGCTCACCTGAAACACGCCTCAATTCTGTTGTGGCTACGCGCAGATGCTCTAAAGTTTTAAAGGATATCCCCAGATTAAACGCCTGCGCCATGCGCACTGCACGCATCACACGCAAAGGGTCATTCATAAAAGCATCAGGTGATGCCTCCCGCAATACCCCTTGTTTGAGGTCGGCTTCACCACCCAATGGGTCAATCAAATCATCCAGATTATCGATATCCAACGCCATGGCATTTATCGTGAAATCACGCGCCCGCAAATCCACTTGTAAGTCATCACCTACAAATTCAGCGATATCAATATGCCGCTCGAAGGGTGTGCCCCCATCTAAAATCACACGATTAAAACCGCGTTCATCATCCAGCGCAAAGCTCGCACCGGCCAGTTTTTTTTGCGTAATGCTTTAGCCAGTTCCCGCGAACCTTGCGCGGTTACAAAATCAAAATCATGGACCGGCTTGCCCAACAACAAATCCCGAACAGCCCCCCACCCACCAAATAAAGCTTTTGTCCATCAGCTTTGATTTCGCGCAGGGCTTGCAAAACGCACTCAAATTCAGGACTAACTGGGTACTTCATACTTATCGAGATCCACCGTGCCTATGAAGGGTAAATTGCGATAATACTCGTCGATATCCAGACCGTAACCGAAAACAAACTCATTTTCAATCTTAAAACCAGTGTAGCGGATATCCACATCCACCTCACGCCGTTCGTATTTATCCAAGAGCGCGCAAATGGTGATTGAAGCGGGATTACGGGTTTGCAGCAGGTCCATCACTGAATTCAGCGTATGGCCACTGTCGATAATATCTTCAACAATCAAAACATGTCTGCCCTTAATCGGCGTGCGCAGGTCAAGCGTAATGCGCACATCGCCATCACTTTGGCGCATGCCCTGCTCATACGATGCCACAGCCATAAATTCCACTGCCAAAGGCAAATCAATATGGCGAATCAGGTCAGCGGTAATCATCACCCCCCCACCCCCCCGCAAAATACTGATGACCAACAGGTCCTTGCCAGCAAAATCACGGGTAATTTCTGCGCCCATTTCTTTGATGCGCGCCTGGAGTTCTTCTTCAGAAATCAACTCTTTTTTAATGAAATCCTGCCACTTTTGTACAGCCATTATTACTCTCCTTTTCCAGGCACTTCATGACAATGCCGACAGCGTGCCTCATACATTTCCGCCGCGCCAACAATCACCACAGGGTCATTGTAGTTCGCTGGAGACCCATTCACCAGGCGTTGAGTGCGTGTGGCAGGTTCGCCACAACGCATGCAAATTGCTTCCAGTTTATCCACCTTGTCCGCTTTGACAATCATCTCGGGCATGCAAGCAAAAGGCTCACCGCGAAAATCAGTATCCAGACCGGTCACAATCACCCGCAGGCCCTTGTCAGCCAGTGTTTGCGCGACATCCACAATGCCATCATCAAAAAAATTGCGCCTCGTCAATCCCCCCCACCACATTAACATCATCCTTCAATAAGTCATAAATTTCGCTGGAGTGATTGATGGGAACTGCTTCAAAATCCGCGCCAGAATGCGATGTAACCTTGTTGAAAGCGTAACGATCATCAATAATGGGTTTAAAAACGACCACTTTTTGTTTTGCGATCGTCGCGCGTCGTAATCGCCTGATGAGTTCTTCCGTCTTTCCGCAAAACATAGAACCTGTTATTACTTCAACAATGCCAGAAACCTGTGCCATGTTACCTCCAAGGGTTATGATATCTCTAGTATAAATCTTTCATCGAAAATGGCAAAGTTAAAAACAAAAGGCAGACCTGAACTTTCCAAGTCTGCCTTCAACTTACACTAAAACTTTTAGAGTTCGATTTCTTCAGCCGCGGCTGGAATTTCGTAACCGAAGCGACGCAGTTCCTTCTTGAGATCGATCAAGGATTTGCGACCAAAACCGTCAACTTCCAAGAGTGCTTTTTCGCCACCTTCAAGCACCTTCAGCACATCGCCAACCACGTTAAGGTTAGCTTTTTGCAGCGCGGAAACAGCTTTTGCGGTGATTCCCAAATCGGAAAGGGGGGGACGATCGGGCGAAGTTTTGGCTTCGCTTTGTGCTTTTTGTTCGGCAACCAAATCCTGGCGGACCTGCAAACGTTTGTAGAAGCGTTCCACCTGGCCTTCGCGGTCAAGAATACGCGCTTGTTGTCCCGTGTAGAAGGGATGACAATTTGAGCAAACTTCGGTTCGGATTTCAGGAACGGTTGAACCGGTTTCCCACTCAGCGCCACAAGACGCACAGGAAACTTTCGCGTTTGAATAATACTTTGGTTGAATATTTTTCTTCATGACTTAGCCTCTTACCGGTCCTTCAGGTGTTTCGTAAACATGCACCTTTTTGCGTCCAGTGGGCATGGTTTCGTATTTCACAAAACCGTCCATGGTTGCAAACAAGGTATAGTCACGACCCAAACCAACATTCCATCCAGGATGAACTTTGGTACCGTGTTGTCTTACTAAAATATTGCCACTGAGCACTTTCTCGCCACCAAATTTTTTTGATGCCGAGGCGTTGCCCACGACTGTCTCTACCATTGCGGGATGAACCGCCACCTTTTTTTTCTTGGCCATTTCACTACTCCATTACAATTGATTCAACCAGAAGTCTGGTGTATTTTTGTCGATGACCAGCTCTTCGGCGGTATCGAATTTTTGGTTTGTACTTGAAGACAAAAATCTTCTTACCCTTGATCTGGTCCTGCACCTGTGTTTTGATGCTCGCACCTTTGATATAAGGCTTGCCGATGATTGCGTTTTCGTCATCAACGATGAGCAACACTTTATCGAGCACGATTTCATCGCCAACAGGTGAGTTGATCAAATCGACGGTAATCGCTTTGCCTTCTTCGCAGCGATATTGTTTACCGCCGACTTCTACGATTGCATATTTCATATTCTCTCCAATCTTCACTTCGCCATGTTTTGCGCGTGCAACCGCCCATACACGGGAAAGTTGGTCTACGTAACAAACCCCCCCAGCCAACTTGCGCCGGGGCAACGAAAAATTATTGTAAACGATGACAGCTTTTGAGTCAAGCATTTTGCATTAGTTTTGGTTATCGAGCAGCGATTATGACACCCCCCCTTTAGGAACAAATACATAATCCCCCCCAAAAGATACTGGTAATCAAAACCAGAGATTAATACCCCCCCACAGACAATATAAAACATCTTGTTTTTTTTACTGTAAACATTCACAAACGCATCGTTTTCATGCCTTACTATTCAATTTTACGAGTTTCAATCCCCACATAAAACAAATTTGGGCAATTTCTCACAAAATGCTTGACCGATTTTGAAATATCAAGTATATTATTGCTTCACGCCCCTATGGTCTAGCGGTTAGGACGCAGCCCTTTCAAGGCTAAAACCCGGGTTCGAGTCCCGGTAAAGGGGCATAAAAGCTTAAGGTGTCGGAAATCCGGCACCTTTTTGTTTACATTCTCTCCTTCACAGTAAAAAAATTCATACTTGCCAAATCTAAACATTACTCAGGTAAAATTAAATCATTGAAAGGAAATAACATGTACGGTGCGATTATCGGCGACATCGTCGGCTCACAATTTGAAGGCAGACCTGCTCCAGGCAAAGGTTTTGAGTTTTTCACGCCCCCGTTGTCGCTTTACAGATGACACCCTGATGACCCTGGCCATCGCAGATGCCATCATGCAAAGCTGGCACTTTGTTTCGCAGCTGCCCAGTATGGAAACATCTGAAAACGCGTCACCCCCCCTTGATCACCCCCCCGCGTTTCACGAAATACTGGCCCAATACACCATCAGCTGTATGCAAAAACTGGGACGCGCTTACCCTGACCGCGGTTTTGGCGGAAGTTTTATTCACTGGATTTTCTCCGATGAACCCAAACCATACAACAGTTTTGGCAACGGCGCCGCCATGCGGGTGAGTCCCGTGGCTTATATCGCGCGGAGCGAAACAGAAGTTCTGGCCCTTGCCAAAACGGTTACCGAGGTCACACACAACCATCCCGAAGGCATCAAAGGCGCGCAGGCAACCGCTTTGGCAATTTGGTATGGTCTTGCAGATTATCTGCAAAGTGAACTGCGCCACTCTAAATTGATGGATTTTTATCCCGATTTCCAGGATGTTTACTTTATAGATATTGATGATTCTTTCCCGCGCGATACCAGCTGCCAGCGCACGGTGCCTTTCGCTTTGCTCGCCTTCCTGGATAGCGATGGTTTTGAAGGCGCCATTCGCAATGCCATTTCCTTGGGGGGGGCGACACTGACACACTCGCTGCTATCACTGGCTCAATAGCCGAAGCGTACTTCCCAGTACAACCTGAATTCATTCTGTCAGCCTATAAATATCTCGACCAAACGCTCATTGACATCATCACTAACTGGCATGACTTCCTAAAAACCCTACCCAAACGGGCAAACTGAGATAAATCTTGAACATTTCTACCACACCGAGTTAAAAATAAATTAATTAAAAAAAAGCCGGCTGTTGAACCGGCTTGTTTATTTTATTATTGATTTCCTAGACTGCAGCCAGGTGCTTTTCAAGATCAGCGATGATATCATCCGCGTCTTCAAGTCCAACTGAAATGCGAATTAGAGTCTCGCTGATGCCTGCTTCTTCAAGCATTTCCTTGCTATAGCCGGCGTGGGTCATTGAAGCGGGATGCTCAATCAGCGTTTCAGCATCACCAAGACTAACCGCGAGCGTAATCAGTTCAAGTGAATTGACAAACTGCTCGGCTGCTTCCTTGCTGGCTTCCAGTTCAAACGAGATAATCGCGCCAGGGAGTTTCATTTGCTTTTTGGCAACTTCGTAACCTTCAAAGCTCTTTAAGCCAGGATAATAGACCTTGCGCACTTTGGGTTGGGTCTCAAGCCATTCCGCAATTTTCATCGCGTTTTTGCAGTGTTTTCCATGCGGATATCCAAAGTTTTGAGTCCGCGGTTGATTAAGAAAGCTTCAAACGCGCCCAAAACAGAACCAGTAACCATCTTTAGGCCGATATCACGGCAGCGGTCAATGATTGTTTTATTTGAGGCGATAAAACCACTGATAACATCACCGTGCCCGTTCAGATACTTGGTGCCCGAGTGAACAACCACATCAACGCCCAGCGACAATGGCTGTTGCAGATATGGTGTGGCAAAGGTATTGTCGATGACGACCAAAATGAGGGGGGGATCTTTTTCGCGCACGCGTTTGACCAGTTCAGCAATATCCACAACTTTCAGGTTGGGGGGGTTGGTCGGTGTTTCGAAATAAACCATGCGGGTTTCAGGTTTAATGGCGTCGATGACCATATCCAAATCGGTCGCGTCCACAAAGGTGGTGTTAATTCCATAGCGAGGCAAAGCGTCCTGCATGAGAGTAAAAGTTGCGCCATAAAGAGCCAAATCAGCGACGATATGATCGCCCTGCTCCAAAAGGCTCAACAAAACTGTGCTCACCGCGCCCATGCCGGAGCTAAGGGCCAATCCCGCTTCAGCACCTTCGAGAATGGCAACTTTCTTTGCCACCTGCTCAACGTTGGGATTGCCAATGCGGGAGTAAATAAAGCCTTCTTCTTTTCCAGCAAAGCGTGCCGCGCCCTGAGCGCAATCGTCAAACACGAACGTACTGGTCTGGAAAATGGGTGTGGCCAGGGGGGGATTGATACCGGGGGGGACACGTACATCGTATCCATGAATTTGGCGGGTTGCAAAACCTTGTTTCTTTGTTTCTTTTGTCATAAAGTCTCCTGAGTGATTACCTTTCATAAACGAACATTCTTTTCAATATTATTCTACTATGTATTTGCGTAAAATGGCGAATTCTTTATTTCTCTTCCCAGTCGCTATATTCAAACAGCTTTTCAAGCATTTCTATACGGTCTTCACCATAGACAATAACCGGCTTCGACCAGTCATAAAAGCGCGTGGTGATTAACTCAACAGATATAAGTCTTCCGTCATAAAACACCAGGCGGTCGATAAAGGCTTTATCAGTATCAGCATAAGTCGTGAGCTGGTCAAAAAAAGAGATTGCCTAAACCGTAGTGAATAAACGCGTCTTCATGAAACTCACAGGCATGCGGTTGATGCCCCCCCTGACTGCCACTTACAACAACCGCTCCGGCTTCAGCAACACGGCGAAAATCTTCAACCAGGTATGGCTCAGCAGCCCAGTGGTAATACTCGTAATGCTGAAAGGTTACAATGGGCAGATAGCCTTCGGTAATGAGCTTATCAATAGCCACAACCATGTCGTCCATATTGCAATGATAAGCACCCGGGTTTGTATCGCTGGCGCTGGCATAACCAGGCGCTTTGCCATTACAGCCCAGGAAGGCGATTTTGTTTCCATTTACTTCAAATTTTACTGGCGTTCGGGCTTCATCAATATTGCGCCCACCACCAAAATAAGGTAAATTGTGCGCCTGATAAATATCAAGCGTTTGGTGCATTGCTTCCGCGCCATAATCCTGAAAATGATCGCCGGTAAGGTCAATCACATCCGCGCCGATATCCAGCAATAAATCGATATATCTGGGGGGGTTCGAACAAAAGACGAGATTCTCCTGCGTCCATTGTGGTTCCGGACATTGATCATAAAACGGGATTTCGTTGGAGATATGCGTTATATCCGCCTCGCGCAAAAGCTCGCGCACACTTTCGCCAGGGTACAAAACGCCCTTGATTTCCATCTCTTTGGCGGTGGCGCGCACCATCGCGGTTACACCGGTCATCACGACCGTAGTTAGCTTATTCGCGTCACGATTGGTCGCGGGCAAATCTTCAGCCAATCTCGCTTTTAGGGCTTCATACTCCTCAAACAAAACATCAGTAGCGTTTACTTGTTCAAGCCCTATGGAGACTGTTAAGGGATAGGATTGCGGATCAAAATCTTTTCTTACAGGCGATTGTCCATCAATAGCAATGACCTTATAAAATTCTCTCAAGTGTTCAAAATCCAACACCGCCCAGGTGTCCGAAGTGCCATGAAACTTATCGATAAATTTCTCAAAGCACATCACCGTATGAACTTCAACCACCGGATCACCCAGCAGGACTTTCATAGCCTCTAAAGCTTCTTTATTCATGACGAGTGAATTAGCAGGAAAATCGTCAGAGCCTTTCCAAAATGCTTCAAACTGAGCAAAACCAACTTCGTCGGTGAGAGTCTTAAATGGTGCCACCAAGGCAAAAACCCATTCACTCTGACCGCCTTCTTTAAGGTAATTCAGTTTATAGTCAGCTTCCGCTTGATTCTCAGTTAAAGCAAATTCATCTGTTTTAGATAACGCATTTTTTTTATTCGATTAGGGAGATTCTCATTTCTCCAGATTTTTGGTGTGTCACCCTCTGGCTCTTGAGTGGGTGTTTCTGTCAATTCCGGACTGGGCATAGCCGTCTCAAGAATCTCCTCGCTTGCTTCCGGTTCTGGACTGGGTGTCACCAACTGCAAGATCTCAGATGGAATAACAGGTTTATCCGGTGGCACAGCAAGAGGCTCACAGGCAACAAATAAAATGCCTGACAGCATGAAAATAATGTTCATAAGAACGATTTTTTGTTTCAATTTATTCACCATGTAATTAATTGTACAACAAAAAAAGCCTGGTGTTTTATACCAGGCTTTTGAATTATTTAGCTAGTGCTTATTCCTTGACAAGGATTACAGGCAGATAGAGATCATAGGGCATTTCGTCTTCAGGCTTTTCGATACAAGTCTGCAGCTTGAAGTCATCCACATACCAGCCTTCCGAGGCACCAGCGTTGCCCGTGCCTAAGCGGAAGCGGAATGCGATTGTTTTACCCGCAAATGGGCCCATATCAATTACAGTACGCGCCCAATCAGAACTGCCGCACCATGCCTGGCGACCAGCAAACGGATTATAAACTCCACCAGAAACAGTTCCATTAAAGGCATTAAGGATGAGTTGTACTCTGGGTACCGCTTTCCAGGTTCTGCCATTGTCTTCGGAATATTCAAGCACACCACCATCATCACAGGCTTGTGTGGCATCAAAATTCCAGCGATGCATAAACAAGACCGCAACCGGATAGGGGGGGCTGGAAGGCACCTCAAAGAATGGTGTATCCAGGCGTTGGTCACTGGTCATTTCAGGAACAGTTGCCTTAACAGAATGTACAGGTGAATAAGCACGCGCTGTACTCAAAGCCCATTCGTGCCCGTTGACTGGTTCAGGATGGATTGTCCAACCATCCATGCCATTTTCAAAGTCAATGAAGTATTCCTGTTGCGCGACAGTTCCTTCAGGACAATCACCAGGTCCCGGGCGAGTGCGGAAGCTAAAAGTCTTTACACTTTGCTCTTCACCACAGACGTTGATGGCAATCACGCGCCAATAGAAGACCTTATCAGTATCCAGGCTGTAGTTAATGCTATGCATTGGGCTGGTAATACCAGTGCGTTGGTGCACGATATCGGTGAAGTTTTTGTCCTTGGCAATCTGCAAGGTATAGCTCTCAACGTTGGCAACTGCTGTCCAGCGGAAGGTTGGACGTTGGGGCTGTTCTTTCGCGCCATCAGCTGGTTCGGTAAGATTCGGTCCACCGGGAATGGGCGGGAAAACATCCAAAGTCAATTCTGTATCATGTACTAATTCGCCACTTGTGCCGGTAATCTTAACTGTCTGTTGGCCCAGGCTGGCAGTTCCATCGCCAGTAAGTGCTAAAGTGGTGTTTCCTGGTGGGTTGACCGTAGGGGGGGAGTAAATTCAGCGGCAAAACCCGTCATGCCACTGGCAGTCATTGCAACAGGATCAGCAAAATCGTTGATGCTGCGCAAATTCACCGTCGCTTCGGCACTGTCATTGTTACAAATTTTCAGTTCTGTGGGTTCGACACTCACACGAAAATCAGGGTATTTCGGTTTCTTGAGAATCTGAAGCGACGGGTCACCCATCACCTGATAAGCTTCCCAATAGTAATTGGCACGAGAGTAGCCTTGCGCTTGAACCTGCATCAAACCATACTTGATCATGGAACTGATGCTTGGGGTAATATCGTCAGTTGGGTCAGCGTAAAGGTTATCGAAGATGGCTTTTTGGAGAGCTTCATCTTCTGGCCAATAAGTGTTTACGCTGGCACCAGTAAAGAGCAAACCACCTTTACCATTCTGAATAACCCAGGTATCGCTGAAAGCTTCTTCCACGGCATAATCAGCTGTGATACAGGCATGAGAAGCGACATAGGTTAAGGGCACACCGGTCAAATTGCGCACATCATTTTGGTTAATTCGAGGCGCGTCCCAAAAAGTTGTCGCGCCATGCCCGCTATAGATGATGTAGGAACGATCATCGTTGATGGAAGCAATCGCATGCGCTCCGGTTCCGCCATAAGTAATAGCATATATTTTATCGCCACCGGGCTGGGGATTTTGCGGGAAAATACCCGTATACCCACGAGGCAAGGTGTAGTTGTCGATACAGTAATTATGGGTACCTTCAGCAACATCATAATTCCATGAGTCATCCGAAGCCAGGAATTCGGCTTTCTTCACCCAAGGTTCATCACCTGAAGTTTCATTGAACCACTCCAGGTTGGCAATCATATTTTGCAAGTGCGAAAGTTCTCGCACAGGGAAACGTCCCCAAAAATATCGGGCACAAATTCTGTATCGCTGTCCATCGTGAAGTAATGCAAATCTGTAGACGCACCAGACCCACCGGAAGATCTGAAAGAATAGTTTGTTAGTGTCCAGGTTGAATGGGCGCTATTCTTGGTATCACCGATCAGATAAACATAAACAGGTGGATTAGCACCTTGATATTGGGCTTTAATATAGTTTTTAATGGCTGTTGTGGTATTTCCACCAACGGTTGTCAGGTTTACGACAGAGACATCAAATCCCTGTGACTGTTTAAGCGTCACCAAATCAGCCAGAGTACTTTCAAACGCGTCCGCAGTAATTATTAATATGCGTTCGGCAGTATTGGGAACAGCAACCGGACGTCCCTGGTTGAAGTTCAGTACTGTTGGTGCAAGAATGTTATTGAATGGCTCAGCATTAAGGCGGTCAGCTTCCTGATTGGTCAGGTCCATGTCACTGCCACTAAGCAAAAGCTTAAAGGACATGCTCGCGCGGGTTTCCAGTTCTCCCGTAGTGCCATTGTAGCGCACTGGGCGCATTTGCACGTTGACCACGCGGTGACCACGCATAATGAATTCATCCACAATGGCGATCGGGCTTTCAGGATAGAAGCCATTTTCGTAAAACTCGGCCAGTGGTTCGCCACCGGGCACATAGCCTTCACATTTAGGCTGGCCAGGTTGCACCGGCGCAATCATGGGATTAAGCCCATGTTCGGCAAGTTTTATGGTTTGAATTTCACTATCGATGAGTTCCAGGGTGATTTCCGCGCCAAGGGGCACTTCGATTAGCTGGTTGAGCACAGGCAAAGCCGGCGCGCCAACATCCTGGGTCATATGGTAGCCTTCCATCTCAAATGAGAGAAAGCTTTGACCAAACAGTTCGGTTTCGCTTACGGTAATGCCAGGCATTTCAGCATAAACCATAATTTCATCGGCATTCGCACTAAGTAAACTTACTTCAGGCAATGCGTTTTGAGTTACCGTGCCAAAAGGCAACCATTCGCCTGGTTGATACTGGGCTTTCGCGCTATGCGAAAAAGCGCCCAAAGTCATCGCGAACGCGATCAGGACCATGATTAGCTTTAGCAGGATTTTTGGGGTTTTGTGATTTTTCATCAGCTCTCCTATTAACAAATTAGTTGAACGGCTGTTATGTGCCTTAAGCACACAAACAGAAATTTTAACCCATAACCACAAATTCATGGGAATTAAAAACAAAATTAAAATCAATCTGAACTCAATACGAATTAAATTAGCAATATGTCTTGTATATAGTCAAAATACCAGCACAATGCGAGATCTGCTCATACTTTGGCGAGAGATGCGCTATTTCGGGCTGTAAAGATGAGAAAACCATGTAGTCTTCGTCTTCATCCCATTCGTCGCCAGCATCACTTCTGCTCAGCGCCAGGGCTTGCTTATTCAAGAAAGCGACATCGCCAATCAGTATCATGCCTCTA
>JMBV01000187.1_pt1 | contig 23480 bp, 40 predicted proteins | sample 616531 | NCBI WGS metagenome assembly JMBV01 (sample SAMN02727904, study PRJNA239997) | anaerobic digester metagenome | biome: anaerobic digester; isolation source: mesophilic anaerobic digester inoculated with municipal waste water sludge... | place: Germany: Bielefeld University, CeBiTec ...
CCTAGAATAATGAATATAATTACAAAAATACCCTGAGTACCGACCCATTTATCTATTAGCTGTCCGATAAACACTCCCAAAAGTATAGGAGTTATCACTGATATTCCAATTTGAGAAATTAAGGTAAGATTCTTCAGGGTATCCTTATAATTATCATCTTTTTCACAATAACCACTCCATCTTAAGAGTTGCCTTTTTAAATATGGTGTTACTAAAATGTCAATTCTACTTTATTTTATCAAAACATTGAAAATTATACAAGGAAAATTCCTATAGTAGTATATATCCTATAGTATCCTATTAAAAATAAGTAACAATAGTTACTGCATCCTGTATTTATTAATAATATCGATTTCCTATTATTTTAAAAAAACTAATAATTTTCTTTATTACTATTAATAATAATATCTACTATTTTTTTTGCTGCATTTCCATCCCCATAGGGATTTACAGCCTTTGCCATTTTTTTCATATTCTTTTCATCTTTTAATAATAAATCTAAGTTCTCATATATATCATTATATTTTGTACCAACTAATTTTGCAGTACCTGCTTCGATTCCCTCTGGTCTTTCTGTTTCTTTTCTTACTACTAATACTGGCTTCCCTAGGGTAGGAGCTTCTTCTTGTAAACCACCAGAATCTGTAACTACAAGATATACCCTTGACATTAAATTTGTAAAGGGTTCATAGTCTAAAGGGTCTATCAAATGTATTTTAGGATTATTCCCTAAAATGCCATTGGCGATTTCCCTTACCTTTGGATTTAAATGTACTGGAAAAACCACTTCTATATCATCGTATTTATCTACTATATCCTTTATAGCTGTGAAAATATTTTCCATAGGTTCCCCAATATTTTCTCTCCTATGGGAAGTCAATAATATAATTCTTTTGTTTTTATAATCTAAATTATTTAATAAAGAATTATTAAATGTATAATCTTTTTTTTATAACATATTTTAAAGCATCTATAACTGTATTTCCTGTAATAAAAATCTTTTCCTCAGGATAATTTTCCCTTATAAGATTTTCTCTATTTCTTTCCGTTGGGGGCAAAATGATACTCTGTTAAAATTCCAGTAAGCATTCTATTTGCTTCCTCAGGATATGGTGAAAGAATATTTCCAGACCTAAGTCCAGCTTCCACATGTCCTACTTTTACTTTTTGATAAAAAGCTGCCAATGCACCAGCAAAAACAGTAGTAGTATCACCTTGAACCAATAATACATCTGGGTTTTCCTCTATGATTACTTGTTCCAAGCCTTCTAATGCTCTTGTTGTTATTTTAGTAAGGCTTTGTCCCGGTTGAAATATGTTTAAATCATAATCTGGATTAATCTGAAATATATTTAATACTTGGTCTAACATGTCCCTATGTTGAGCAGTAATACATGTAATGTTTTGTATTTCTTTTCTCTTTTCCATTTCCTTTATTATAGGTGCCATTTTAATACCCTCTGGTCTAGTACCAAATACAGTCATGACCTTTATTTTTTTTCAATTGATTCACCTCCTATTTCTTTGCGTTTTTTTTCAAATAGTCCTAGTTTAATTGAAAATAAAATCGCTATTATAAATAATACAACAGATAAATAAACCGCTTGTTTACTATTAGCTTTAGCCACTATTACGGCAAATGTACCAAATACTGCTGATATACCATATAAAATTAATACTGTTTTCTTTTGTGAAAATCCTTTATTTAACAATCTATGATGAAGATGTCCTTTATCTGCAGACATAATTGATTGGCCATTTAAAAGTCTTCTAAATATAGCAAAGGTAGTGTCAAATATAGGCACTCCTAATATTAATATAGGAACTACTATGGCTATGGTAGCTACACTCTTCATTACTCCTTCTATGGATATGGCAGCTAACATAAATCCTAAAAACAATGAACCTGTATCTCCCATAAATATCTTTGCAGGATTGAAATTATAGGGCAAAAATCCTAAACATGCACCACCTACTATTCCTGATAAAATTATAATAGGAATATTGTGAAATTTCCCTGCTACAAGCATTAAAGAAATACTAGATATCATTGCTACTCCAGCTGATAATCCATCTAATCCATCTATTAAATTTAATGTATTAGTAATTCCTACAACCCAAAATAATGTAATGGGTATAGAGAACCATTTTAAATCCAGTAAAATATTATTAGTAGAGAAAGGATTAGTGATAAAATCAACATTTACTCCTCCAAAAATAAGTATTATTCCAGCTAATATTTGAAATAGTAGCTTCAATTTGGGGGGGCTCATACCTTTCATATCATCTATAATACCAGAAAATACTATTATAGTTCCTCCAATTATTATAGATATTAGAGACTTATCTATGGTCAAGAACAATAAAGAAGCAACCACTACTGCAATATAAATGGCTAACCCGCCCATAAGAGGCATAGGTTTCTTATGTACACGCCTTTCATCTTTTGGTATATCTATAGCGCCTATTTTAATAGCTAGTTTTTTTTACTAAAGGTGTCATTATAAGAGATATCATTGCTGCTACAAAAATGGAATGATATAGTTCTCCATAGTAAATCTCTCTCCTTATAATTAATTGTGTAGGGGGGGCAGCAAATACTGCCCCCCCTTATTATTTCTATTTAGTACCGAATAATCTATCTCCAGCATCTCCCAATCCTGGAACTATATATGCATTTTCATTTAGTCTTTCGTCAATATTTGCCAAATAAATATCCACATCTGGATGAGCTTCTTGTACAGCTTTTAATCCTTCTGGAGCTGCTATTAAGCAAACTAATTTAATATTATTAGCCCCTCTATCTTTTAAAAATTGGATAGCAGCAGCTGCAGAACCACCTGTAGCTAACATAGGATCTAATACTATTAATTTTCTTTCTTCAACATCTGTTGGTAATTTACAATAATATTCAACTGGCTTAAAAGTCTTAGGATCTCTATAAAGCCCTATATGTCCCACTTTTGCAGCTGGTAACAAATTAAGCATACCTTCCACCATACCTAATCCTGCCCTTAAAATTGGAACAAGACCAACTTTTTTTTCCCTGCTATAACCTGTGATTTCATCTTAGTTATAGGAGTTTCTATTTCTATTTCCTCTAATTCCATGTCTCTAGTAACCTCATATCCCATTAACATGGAAACCTCTGAAACCAATTCCTTAAATTCCTTTGTACCTGTATTTTTATCTCTAATATAAGTTAATTTGTGTTTAATTAGAGGATGATCTAATACTGTAACTTTACCCATATTTAAAACTCCCTTCTTAATCAATTTTACCATCTAAGATTATATCACAAACTAGCAACCAATTTCATCAATTTTATTTACTCTTCTTGCATGTCTGCCACCTTCAAACTCACCTTCTAAAAATTCCTTAACAATATCTAAAGCCAGCCCTACTCCCGTAACTCTACCACCTAAAGCAAGAATATTAGCATTATTGTGGGCCCTACTCATTCTAGCAGAAAATGTATCTCCACATAAAGCACATCTAATTCCAGAAACCTTATTTGCAGAAATAGAAATACCAATACCTGTACCACAAATTACAATACCTCTATCTACTTCTTTAGACACCACTGCTTCTGCAACCTTTTTACCAAAGTCAGGATAATCTACAGATTCTGTAGAATTAGTACCATAATCTACATATTCAATTCCTTCTTGCTTTAAATACTCCTTTATACTTTCCTTTAATTCAAAGCCACCATGGTCACTGCCTATACCTATTTTCATATATAATACCTCCTTTTAAAATTCACTGTTTACTATCTTCTCCACAGCTTTATATATCTCATCTCTAGTTTGTTCATAATATAATCTACCCATACCAAAGGGGTCTGCCACATCTTTATTTATATTAAAGGCATATTCATTTAAAAGAAATATCTTTTCTTTAATGTGGGGGGGATATTTTAATATTAAGTTCCTCTTATGTCTCTGTGACATAGTTAAAATTAGATCTGCTTCTTTAATTAAATCTTCATTAATTAAAGTAGACCTAATATGGGATATATCTATATCTATGTCCTCTAAAACAGAAACTGCGTCCTTTGAAATACTCCCTCCATCTATAGCGCATAGGCCTGCTGATTTTACATTTATAGATAATTTGTTTTTCCTAGCTAAATCCTTTAATATTCCCTCTGCCATTGGACTTCTGCAAGTATTTCCAGTACAAATGAACAATATATTCACTTTATCACCTCTTAAAGATTAATTACTTTCCCTCCAGCAGCCTTTATCATTCTATTCATTATGGCCATACCAATATTGTCTATTGATACACCTTCTGCCAATATTATATCTACATTTTCTTTATCAAAATCCCGTATAGTTGAAAACAAATTTGCTGCTATGGTTTCTGGATTAGTCCTGGAACCAGATACTAAAACTAATCCATTACTATATCTATCCTTTGTTTCCTCTGTAACCATTACACCAACTTTTTTTACCTTGTGCAACTAGGCTATTTACTTGTTTATTTATTTCATCTATTATCTTATCTATATCACCAGTAAATAATAACATCTCAGCCTTTGGAGCATAATGACGATACTTTTGCCCTGGTGATTTTGGTACAATATCATTCTTTATTATACTTTTATCTTGAGTAATATTTGGAATAATCTCCTTTAAATCCTCTAATGTTATACCACCAGGTCTTAAAATCATAGGAGTATCTGTAGATAAATCTAACACTGTAGATTCTAAACCTACTCCAGTATTTCCTCCATCTATAATAACCTCTATCTTTCCCATCATATCTTCTATTACATGATTTGCATTAGTTGGGCTAGGTCTTCCAGAAGTATTAGCTGAAGGTGCTGCAATAGGAACTCCTGATTTTGAAATAAGTTGTGATGCTATAGGATGACTAGGCATCCTAATGGCTACAGTATCTAATCCTCCAGTTATAATTCTAGGTATAATTTTGCTTTTTTTTAAATATCATCGTAAGGGGTCCAGGCCAAAATTCATCCATACACTTATACGCTAAATCAGGAATATTTTCAACTAAAGGAGGTAACTCTTCTTTGGAACTAATATGTAATATTAATGGATTGTCACTTGGTCTTCCTTTAGCTTTGTATATTTTTTTTAACCGCTTCTTCATCTAGCCCATTGGCTCCTAAACCATAAACAGTTTCCGTAGGAAAAGCCACTAAACCACCTGATTTTAAAACATTAGCAGATTCTACAATTAGATTTTCATCTATATTTTTTTATCTATTTTAATTACTTTAGTTTTCATATTATCGCCCTTTTCTTATGAAAAATGGAGAGGAAGTCCTCCCCCCCGTCTATATTATTGTTTTAATTTTTCTGCTTGATCTGTAGTGATTAAAGCTTCGATTATTTCATCTAAATCACCATCTACTATGCTTCCTAATTTATGCAAAGTAAGGTTAATTCTGTGATCTGTAACTCTGCCTTGAGGATAATTATATGTTCTTATTCTTTCTGATCTATCTCCAGTACCTACTTGTCCCCTTCTCTCCTCAGCTATTTCAGCTGCTTGATCACTTAGCATCTTGTCATATAATCTAGTCTTTAATATAGTCATAGCTCTTTCTCTATTTTTAATTTGACTTTTTTTCATCTTGACAAGATACGACTAAACCTGTAGGTAAGTGAGTTATTCTAATGGCTGAATCCGTTGTATTAACATGTTGTCCACCAGCCCCTGAAGATCTATAGGTATCTATCTTTAAATCTTTTTCTTGAATATCTATATCTACATCTTCAGCCTCTGGCAACACTGCAACTGTAGCAGTGGAAGTGTGAATTCTACCACTTGATTCTGTTTCTGGTACCCTTTGAACTCTATGAACTCCTGATTCATATTTTAATCTACTATAAGCACCTTTACCTTTAATCATAAAAATTACTTCCTTATATCCGCCTATACCTATGGAGTTTGTATTCATAACTTCAGTTTTCCAATTTTTACTTTCTGCATACATAGAATACATTCTAAATAATACACCTGCAAATAAAGCTGCTTCATCTCCCCCAGCTCCAGCTCTAATCTCTACAATAACATTTTATGATCATTAGGGTCCTTTGGAATAAGAAGAATCTTTAATTCTTCTTCTGCTGAAATTAAAGACTCCTCTAAATCCTTAATCTCTTCTTTTACCATTTCCCTCATATCATCTTCTAATTTTTCGTAGAGCATTTCCTTTGCTCCTTCTAACTCTTCAACAATACCTGTGTATTCTCTATATTTCATAACAATAGGTTCTATATCTGCATGTTCTTTCATTACCCTTTGCCATTCTGGCAGATCGTTAATAAGTTCAGGATCCATCATCCTATCTGTTAACTCTTTATATTTTTTTTCTATAAAATCTAATTTTTCTAACATAAAAAAAACCTCCTTAAATATTCAGTAAATAATTAATAGTGAAGAGTTATTCACTGCTAGTTGTTCACTACCTTATTATACACCACTGAGCCTAATGCGCCTATTATTATCATATATACAGGATTAATATTTAAAAACACTATTATTAAAGTAGTTATTAAGGCTATTAATAAATCTACATAACTAAAGCGAGATTTATATACTAATTTATATACTGCAGAAAATATAAGTGCTACAACTGCCGGTCTAATTCCTAAGAATATCTTCTCTACAATATGATTATCCTTAAATTGATAAAAAAAACTTTGCAATTAATAAAATAATAATAAAGGACGGCAATACGGTTCCCATTGTACAAATCACCGCTCCAGGAAACCCCCCCTTTATTTTATATCCTACAAATATACTTAAATTAACAGCTATAGGCCCTGGTGCCGATTGGGCTATAGAAATAGTATCTATGAAATCTTCCTCTTTTATCCAATTCTTTTTTTTCTACAATTTCTTGCTGAATAATAGGAATCATAGCAAAACCTCCACCAAAGGTAAAGGCCCCCCCAATTTTAAAAAAAGTTAAAAATATTTCCCACAACATAAACCTTACCTCCTTAGTAGAGTACTAACCCTAATATTCCAGCTAATATTATACCCCCCCATAAAGGATTAAATTTTTTTTAAAGGAGACTAAATAAAATAATAAACCACCAATTAAAATAGATTTAATGTCTATAAAGCTGGTTTTAGCAACGGTAATACCTGCTGCTAATATTAAACCTAATACAATAGGTCTTATTCCTTTAAATATCCAATCTACATAAGGGGAGTTTTTAAACTTGAGAATAAAAGCAAAGATTAAACTAATAACTATGAAGGAAGGTAATATAACAGCAAAGGTAGCTGTGAATGCTCCAATAAATCCTGCAACTTTATATCCTAAAAAAAAGTAGCTGAATTTACTGCAATTGGTCCTGGAGTCATCTCAGAAATAGCAAATATATCTATGAATTCCCTTGAGGACATCCAATTATGAGTTTTAATTACCTCTTTTTCCAATAAAGGTAACATGGCATATCCACCGCCAAAACTAAAAGCTCCTATTTTAAAAAAAAGATACAAAAAGTTGAATTAATATACTCATAATAATCTCTCCTCTATTATAAGAATCCAAAGATTACTCTATCATAACCTTGTAAATCCTTTAATATGGATATATCCTTAAATCCTTCCTCTGATAATATGTTTTTACATCATTCCCTTGGTCATAACCAATTTCATAAATCAATATTCCTCCAGATTTAAGATAATTTTTTTTCCCTTATTGGTAATTTCCCTATAAAACCTTAGCCCATCTTCTCCACCATCTAAGGCTAATCTAGGTTCAAATCTTTTTACATCTACTTGAAGATTTTCTATGTCTTTACTTTTTATATATGGTGGATTTGAAATAATAATTTGAAAATCCTTACCTAAGCCTAGTCCCTTTAAGGGATTAAATAAGTCACCTTGGTGAAAGCTTACATTTTCTAAATTATGTCTTTCTTTATTTATATTTGATACCTTAATTGGTATATCTCCAATATCTATGCCATATATCCTTGCATTCTGGCAATATTTACCAATACTTATGGATATGGCACCACTTCCAACACCTATATCTAATATATTGATATTTTTATCTTTAAAATTATTCTTTATATATTCTATAATATACTCTACCATTAATTCAGTTTCTGGTCTAGGGATAAGAACTCCTTCTTCTACATAGAAATCAAGCCCCATAAACTCCCTTTCTTTAAAAATATATTGAAAAGGGTAGCCTGCTTTCCTCTTTTCCATAATCTGAGTAAATTTATTTATAATATCTTCATCTACTTCTTTATCTAAATGAATATATATATAACTTTTGTCCACTTGCAATAATTTAGATAAAACTAGTATAGACTCTAAAATCGGGTCTGTATATTCCTTCCCTTCAATTAGAGTCACACCTTTTTTTCAATAATTCACTTATTACCACATGTCTTCCTCCCTATTCTCTGGTAAAACAGCTTTTAGGGCTTCAATTGCTACTTCAATTTGTTCATCATCTGGCTCTCTTACAGTGGCTAACTTTTGAACCATAAGACCTGGATATGATAGTGCATAACAAAGCTTTGAATTGCTTCTTCCTATTATTCTATTGATTTCATAAGATATTCCAGCTATTACTGGAAACATAACTAATCTTATTAAAACCCTTTGCAAAGGATTAGGCCATCCAAAAAAAAGATAATACAAATATGCTAACTATCATAACCATAAATAGAAAACTTGTACCACATCTTCCATGTAAAATAGGATATTTTTTTTATATTTTCTACAGTTAATTCCTCTTCATTTTCATAGCAGTGAATGGACTTATGCTCTGCTCCATGATATTCAAAAACCCTTTTTATATCATCTAGTTTTGAAATCCATATTACATATATAAAGAAGATACATACTCTAGTTAAGCCTTCTATTAAATTTAATATTATATGATTATCTATTTTATTTTTAAAAAAAGTTGGTTAAAAACTAGGTAAAATCATAAATATTCCAAAGGACAATACGATTGATACAAATACTGCAAAAAAACATCTCTACATCTTCAGCCTTATCTTTAAATATCTTTTTAGTCCAACTTTCCTTATTATTATCTACTTCTTCCTCTTCATAAAACTCTGCTGAATATGTCAAAGCCTTAGTGCCAATAATCATAGCTTCTATTAAACCAACTACTCCCCTTATAAAGGGAAGACCAAATATTTTATACCTCATGGCTAAGGTATTTAAATCATCTACCTTTAATTCAATTTCATCATTTGGTTTTCTTACAGCAATGGATATCTTCTTAGGTCCTCTCATCATTATTCCTTCAATGAGGCTTGACCTCCAATACTAGTTTTATGTTTAGGATTGATTTTAGAATTTTTCATCTTCAAATAATTCACAACCTTTATTTAATCTTCTTCAAAAAAATATTCAAAAAAAAGGTTAGATGCCCTTGCAACTAACCTAGGTTTTTTGAAGAAATTAGTCCATATTGTATTTCTTTTTGAATTTTTCTACACGACCACCACGTTCAGCAAATTTTTGTCTACCTGTAAAGAATGGGTGACATTCTGAACAAATTTCTACTTTTAGGTTTTCCTTTGTTGAACCTGTTTTAAATGTATTGCCACAAGCACATGTTACTGTAGCTTCAACATATTTTGGATGAATACCTTGTTTCATTTATTTCACCTCTTTCTCAATACCTATATATCACAAAGACATACTATCATTTTCAACCATTAAATTATAGCATAAAAATTTTTTTTATATCAACTAAATCCAAATTTTATTTCTCATATAATTAATAAATTCATCATTAGTTTTTGTTTGCACTAATTGTTCAATAAAGGCTTCTGTTACTTCTTGAGTTGGTGCATTACCCATAGCCTTTCTTATACCCCCCCATAAGGTTTCAAGTTCTTTTTGACTTAAAAGCAATTCTTCTCTTCTAGTTCCAGATTTATTTATATCAATAGCTGGGAATATCCTTTTTTTCTGATAATTTTCTATCAAGGTGAATCTCCATATTACCAGTTCCCTTAAACTCTTCAAATATTACATCATCCATTCTACTTCCCGTTTCTACTAATGCTGTAGCTAATATAGTTAAGCTACCACCTTCCTCTAAATTCCTAGCTGCCCCAAAAAAATCTCTTCGGCTTGTGTAATGCCCCTGGATCTAAACCACCAGAAAGAGTTCTTCCTGATGCAGGTATAGTTAAATTATAAGCCCTTGCAAGTCTAGTAATACTATCTAATAGGATAACCACATCCTTCCCATGCTCTACAAGTCTCTTTGCTCTTTCAAAGACAATTTCAGCAACCTTTGTATGGTTTTTAGGTAATTCATCAAAGGTTGAATAAATTACATCCCCTTTAACAGATCTTTTCATATCTGTTACTTCTTCTGGTCTTTCATCTATTAATAATATTATAATTTCTACTTCAGGATGATTTTTCGCTATGGAATTTGCTACCATTTTAAGAAGAGTTGTCTTACCTGCTTTAGGAGGAGATACTATCATTCCCCCCCTTTGTCCCTTACCAATGGGAGCTACTAAATCTATCATCCTCATGGCAAATTCACTAGGAGATGTTTCTAATTTAAGTCTCTCCCTAGGATATAGGGGGGGAGTTAATGTATCAAAATTTGGCCTCTTAGTAGATGTTTCTGGGTCCAGCCCATTTACAGCTTGAACATATAATAAGGCTCTAAATTTTTCTCCAGATTTTGGTGGCCTAGTAACTCCTGTTATTTTATCTCCAGTTTGAAGTCTAAACCTTCTGATTTGAGATGGAGATATATATACATCATCATCTCCAGATTGATAATTATCCTGTCTTAAAATCCATATCCATCCATATGAATTTCTAAAATTCCTTCAGCCATATTAATATCTTCTAATTGTTCTATTTCTTCTGTTGCCTTATCTGACAAATCTTCAATATTTATATCGGATATATCTATTTTTTTCATTTTCTTCAGTTTCCCCCCCATCTTCTATCTTCCCATTTTTTTTATCACTTTTAACTATCAATTCTATTAATTCATCCTTTTTATATTTATATGGACTCGGGATATTTAAACCCTTTGCTATATTTCTTAAATCCATAATTTTTTTTATTTTTTTTAGTTCATCATAATTCAAAACAACACCCCCCCTCTTCGTTCACTGTTTATTTTGCATATTCTGGTTTTTTTATCTAATTGATGTATGGATTCTATAAACCTAATTGTCCCTGTTTCAGCTCTTAAAATAAGTGTATGAGTTGTAGCCATATTGTTTTCCATATATTTAACACCTTGTAATAATTCCCCATAGGATACTCCTGTTGCTGCAAAGACCATTTGATCCCCCCCTTTAGCCAAATCATCTGTATAATATACCTTATTTAAATCCGCACCCATTTTTATGCATCTTTCTCTTTGCTCTTCCGTTGCTGGCATTAATTGTCCTTGTAATTCTCCACCTATACATTTAAGAGCTGCAGCTGCAATAACTCCCTCTGGTGCTCCACCTATTCCCATTAATATATCTACTCCTGTATATTCAAAACATGTAGATATGGCACCTAATACATCACCATCACTAATCATTTTGATTCTAGCTCCAGCATCACGAATCTCTTTTACTAACTCTACATGTCTTGGTCTATCTATAACAACTACAGTAATATCACTTACATCTTTCTTTAATGCTTTAGCTACATTTTTAATATTTTCTTCCACTGATTTATGTATGTCAATAACTCCCCCCTAGCCTTAGGTCCTACTGCTATTTTATTCATATAAGTATCTGGTGCATGTAATAGACATCCCTTTGGTGCTACAGCAACTACGGAAATTGCATTTGGAAGTCCATTGGCTACAGAAACAGTTCCATCTAAAGGATCCACTGCAATATCTACCTTTAAACCATCTACCCCCCCTGCAGTCCCTATTTGTTCACCAATATATAGCATAGGTGCCTCATCTAATTCTCCTTCACCTATTACTACAGTTCCATCAATATCTATAGTATCAAACATTCTTCTCATAGCATCTACAGCAGCTTGATCCGCTTCATTTTTATCTCCCCTACCTAAAAACTTGGCACTGGCCAAAGCAGCAGCTTCTGTAACTCTTCCTAAATTTACAGGCAAATTTCTATCCATTAAACCAACCTCCTATTTTATTATAAATACCAACTTTTCTATTCTTTATATAAGCATTTTTAGGAAATATATCTGATAAGCGTGAAAATAGAATAGCTATAGGGTTTCCCTATAGACTATTCCAATCCTTTAAAAATTTTTCTATTCCAATATTTGTAAGGGGGGGATGCTCCAACATTTGCATGAAGACTTTATAAGGTATAGTAGATATGTGAGCTCCTGCCTTAGCAGCATCTAAAACATGAACAGGATGCCTAATACTTGCAGCTATTATTTCAGTATCAATATTGTGTAAGTCGAAAATTCCAACGATATCTTCTATAATATATAATCCTTCGTTACTAATATCATCTAATCTACCTACAAAAGGACTAACATAGGTTGCCCCCCCTGCCCGTGCAGCAAGTAAAGCTTGATTAGCTGAAAAAAAATCAATGTTACATTAGTCTTTATTCCTTCTTCTGACAATACTTTAACAGCTTTTAAACCTTCCTTTGTCATAGGGATTTTGATAATAATATTTGGATGTATTTTAGCTAATTCCCTTGCTTCCTTAAGCATTCCTTCTTTTTCTAAGGAAATAACTTCTGCACTAATGGGGGGGCCATCTACAATTTCCGTTATTTCTTTGACAACTTCTTTAAATTCTCTTCCCTCTTTAGCAATTAAACTAGGATTAGTCGTTACTCCACAAATAACTCCCCCCCAATCGTTAATCTCTCTTATTTCATCAATATTAGCAGTATCGATAAATAATTTCATTAACCCACCCCCCCCTGTTATAATTCACAGTTCACTGCTTCTAAGCCCTTCCTGCTGAGCCAAATATACGCATTTTTTTTCTTTTATAGTTTCTGTCATAGCCTTTGTTGCTGGTGATAAAATCTTTCTTGGATCTATTTCATCTGGATTGTTTTTTTACAAATTCCTTTACAGCTTGAGCAAAGGAAGCTCTAATATCTGTATCAATATTTATTTTACAAATTCCAAGGGAAATAGCTTTTTGTAAACTTTCTGAAGGCACTCCACTTGAGCCATGTAATACTAGAGGAATATCTACTACTTCTCTAATAGCTTTAATTCTATCGTAATCTAACTTAGGCTCTCCTTTATAAACTCCATGGGCCGTACCTACAGCTATGGCTAAATAGTCTACTCCTGTTTCTTCAACAAAAATTCTAGCTTCTTCAGGATCTGTAAAGGTAGCATCTTTTTCACTTACAGTAATATGATCCTCTGTTCCACCTATTTTACCTAATTCAGCCTCTACAGTTACTCCAACTGAATGAGCTATTTCTACTACTCTTTTAGTAAATGCAATATTTTCTTCTAATGGAAACCTAGAGCCATCAATCATCACTGATGTAAAACCATGTCTAATACATTGCATTACTTGTTCAAAATCTGTACCATGGTCTAAATGAAGGGCTACAGGAACATTAGCTTTTCTACCAGCTAGTTTACCTAAAGCAGCTATATATTCAACTCCTGCATATTTAAGTCCACCTTGACTTGCTTGAAGAATAACTGGAGATTCTAGTTCTTCTGCAGCATTTATAATGGCTTGAATAATCTCCATATTATTAACATTAAATGCACCTACTGCATATCTGTTTTTTTTGTGCATCTAATAATAACTCCTTACCTGTCATTAACATTATAATCACCTTCCAATTTTATTATTAATCTTATTATACCACTATTTAATAATGTTTAAAAAAATCTTAAACTAATAATAGTATATTCCAACTAAATCTTGCTTTTATTATAACATAGACAGGCTCTATTCTCCATAATAAGTTTTATCTGCTGACTTACAATTTTAAGACTCCATCTAATATAAGTTTTCTTCATTATAATGAACCTTACGAAATTGTAATCATATTAAGTTCATTACTATGATACAATTGTTTAAACATAGTATTTGAAAATTGTCAAATCTTAATCATATTGTAACCATTTAGATAATATTTCTATGTTAGAATAAAGTGTAAAGTCCTATTGAGGAGGTGTTCTAATTTTTGAAGGATTTAATCGTATTAAAAAAACTTAAGAAAAGTATATAGGATGGGTGACGAAAAGATTATTGCCCTAAATGATATCAACTTATCCATTGCAGATAGGGAGTTTATATGTTTACTAGGTACATCTGGCTCTGGTAAAAGTACTTTGTTAAATATGATGGCTGGCTTGGAGAAACCTACTAAAGGTGAAATCATAATTAGCAATCACCATTTAGAAAAAAATGAGTGAAAAAGATGTGACTAAGTTTAGACAATTAAATGTAGGTTTTGTTTTCCAATCATATAATCTTATTCCTACTCTGTCTGCTTTAGAAAACGTAAGCTTAGGTCTTACCTTTAAAGGAGTTCCAAGGGCAAAAAGAAACAAAATGGCCATAAATATGCTTAAAAATGTGGGATTAGGCAATAGACTTCATCATAAGCCTCAGAAATGAGTGGTGGTCAACAACAAAGAGTTAGTATTGCTAGAGCTTTTGTAGGTAATCCAAGGATAGTTTTGCCGATGAACCTACTGGAAATCTAGATACTAAAACTACCTTTGAAGTAATGGATTTAATTACAGGTATGGCAAAGGAGCTAGACCAAACTCTAGTAATAGTAACCCATGATACAGAAATATCTGTTTATGCCCATAGGGTTGTACATCTTAGAGATGGAACCATTGAAAAATCGAAGAAAACAAAAACTTAATAGAGGGGGGGAAACAATGTAAAATGAAAAGATTTATTTGTAGCATTTTGACTTTATTATTAATCGTAACCATGATACCTATAACGGCCTTGGCTAATACTATATCTATATATGAGCCTGTTTTAAGTATTGATAGTATGGATATACCATCAGTAGATCCAGGTAGTTCTAAATCTATTCAATTTTATTTAAAAAAATTCAGGTGGAGGTGCATATGATGTTACAGTAACACCTGTATTTGAAGAGCCTTTTACATCTAACAGTTTAACTAACTCCATATCTGTTGGTGATGTAACAGGAAATAAAAAAAAGTACCTGTAAAATTAGATGTTACAACTTCAACAGATGCAAAACCTGGAAACTATCCTGTAAAATTAATGATTAAATATAATTATTATTCTGAGAATAGTTCAGATTCTACAGGTAAAGTTACTAAAATATCTGGTTCCCATGAAGAAATAATTTATATAAGAGTTACAGGAAAAGCACTTTACCAAAACTTTTAATATCTAAAGTTTCTACAAATCCTGAAATCATTAGTCCAGGGCAAAATGTAGAATTAAATATTTTATTTGAAAACAAAGGTACCTTAGATGCAAAGGACATAAGTATTAGATTAGAAGGATTAAACAATAAAGAAGGCTTTTATATTGGTTCTGGTTCTGATTTAGGATATGTAAAAAGAGTTCCAGGCAATGCTGTATCAGGCATTAATTTTGATTTAAAAGCTGCCAATAATATAAAAAGAGGTTCCCATGAATTAGAAGTAGTGTTTAAGTATGGTGAATTTGAAGAAAAACAAAAAAATTTATTTAACCGTTGGTGGAACTGGAAGTTATGATTCCAATTTATTAATTGAAAACTTAAACTACCCTACTTCTGCCATAGTTCCTAATAAAAACTTTGAACTTACTTTTGACTTAAAGAATAATAGCGATTCAGATGCTGTAAATGTAATTGTAAGACCTGAAAGCTCTGACCCTGCTATAGTACCTAAATCAACTAGTATTGTTAAAATCAATAGTATACCTGCTGGAGAATCTGAATCTCTAACATTCTTATTTTCTCCTACGGAAGATGCAATATCTAGAAATTATCCTATTAATATAATAGTGGAATACGAAGACGAATTTAACCAAGATGAAGAATACAAGCATACAGTAAATCAATATGTTGGTATGAATGTGGTAAACAAGTCTAAAGATGGTGATTCTACTAAGGGCAAACCTAAATTAATTATAGACAAGTATAGCTTTGAACCACAGCTAGTTAAAGCTGGAGAAAACTTTAAGATGAATTTGTCCTTTTACAACACAAATAGCACTAAAACCGTTAAAAATATAAAAATATTTTTAACAGCTGAACCTGGTTCTAATGACAGTGAAAACAAAGGAAATACTTCTGCCTTTACTCCTGTAGATAGTTCAAATACATTTTATATAGACTCTATTCCTCCAAAGGGAAGAGTCCATAAAACCATAACAATGTTTGCTATTCCAGATGCCATTGCTAAAACCCACACTATTACAGCAAACTTTGAATATGAAGACAATGATGGTAATGAACTTAAAGATATAGAATTAATAGGTGTGCCAGTGGTACAACAGTCTAAATTAGATGTTGGTGAAATTAATTTTTATCCTGAAGCATTTGTTGGTCAATCTTCACCTATTTCTTTGGAATTCTATAATACTGGTAAAGTTACTCTTTATAATACTATGGTAAAGCTTGAAGGTGATTTCCAAACTGAAAACGGACAATACTATGTTGGTAATTTCAGTAGTGGTAGTAGTGATTTTTTTTGAAGGTTATGTAATACCTAATGAAGTAGGTGAGTTAGATGGTGCTGTAGTATTCACCTATGAAGACTCCACAGGTCAAAAACAAGAAGTAAAAAAAAGAATTTTCCCTTAATGTTATGGATATGCCAATGATGGAAGATGATTTCGGCGGAGAATTTCCACCAATGGAAGAAGAACAAGGTGGTATATTAAAAAGCAAAGGCTTCTGGGGGCTTTATCATAGCCGTTATAGCCATTGTTGCCGGCATAGTCATATACAGAAAAAGGAAAAAAACAAAAGGAATTATCCTTAGATGAATAGTATAGATTTAATTCGAATGGGAATCAAAAATCTGTGGAGAAGAAAATTAAGAACCTTCTTAACTATATTAGGAGTAGTAATAGGCACCAGTTCTATTATTGTAATGCTTAGTCTAGGTTTTGGACTTAGTAAAGCCTCCGAAGATCAAATTGCCCAATGGGGGGGAAGCTTAACTACTATTAATGTCCATAAGAAATGGGGGGGAGATGATGGTACTACCCCCAGGAAAAAAAGATACCTGAATTAGATGATAAAGCAGTTATAGATTTTAAAGCCCTGACAAACGTAGAAGCTGTAAGTCCAACATTGCAAACCCATGGAACAATAATTAATGGAAGATATATATCTAGTGCTCCTATTAATGGTATTGATCCAGATACTATGGAAGCCTTTGGATTTGAAGCAGCGGAAGGAAGACTTCTAAATAATACTGATGATTTAACTATAGTATTTGGTAGTTCCATGAAAGATAGTTTTTATGACCCAAAATCAAGGGTTTGGCGAGAACCTAAGGTCAATTTAATGAAAGATAGGATGACCCTTACTTTAGATCCTAATTATGGCTATTCTATGCCTGGGGAAAATAAAATAAATTATAAGGAATATAAAATAAAAGTAGCAGGTATATTAACGGAAGGAAATTGGGAGACCAGCTATGGAATATATATGCCCCTTAATAAATTACAAGAGCTAGTAAAGGAAAAAGAAAAAGCTGAAAACCAAAGGTCACAATCTAGCAGGAAAAAAACAAGCCAGTTATGACCAAGTAAATGTAAAAGTAAATGATGCTAAAAATGTACAAGATGTTCAAGATATAATAAAAGACATGGGTTTTGAAGCATATAGCTGGAATGACCAATTAGAATATGTAAAAAAACAAGCTGCATTAATCCAAGCTGTACTTGGAGGAATAGGAGCAGTTTCCCTATTAGTTGCAGCAATTGGTATTACCAATACCATGATAATGAGTATCTATGAAAGGACTAAGGAAATAGGTGTAATGAAGGTAATAGGAGCTTCACTTAAGGATATTAAAAGATTATTCTTATTAGAATCTGCACTTATTGGATTCTCTGGTGGAGTTTTTGGAGTTGGATTTTCATATCTGTTATCCTTCCTAATTAATAAACTAGGTGGTCCTGCCTTTGGTAATGCTATTGGTTCCCAAGGTGCTACAAAGATATCTATTATACCTTTCTGGTTAACCTTAGCATCTATGGGATTTGCAGCATTTATTGGTATTGTTTCAGGATATTTCCCTGCAAGAAGAGCAATGAATTTATCTGCATTAGAAGCAATTAGATCAGAATAGATTCAGTAAACAATTAATAGTGAAAAAGAGGCTGTTTCATAAATAATTAATTATTTATGAAATGCCTCTTTTTTTTATTATTTCACACTACCTATATTTCTTTCTTTGATGTCTGTTGTGCCTTAGCTACTTTCACAAATTCTCTAAATAATGGATGGGCCTTTGTAGGTCTTGATTTAAATTCAGGATGAAAATTAACAGCTACAAACCAAGGATGGTCTTTTAACTCTATAATCTCAACTAATCTTTCATCTGGTGATACTCCAGATATAATTAATCCTTTTTCTACTAGTTTATCCCTATATTCATTATTTACTTCATATTTATGCCTATGACGTTCATAAATTATCTCTTCTTCATAAATACTTTTAACCAATGTATCATCACTTATTTTGCAAGGATAAAGTCCTAATCTCATTTTTCCATTCATGGCCTCTAAATCTTTTTGTTCTGGCATTAAATCTATTATAGGATAAGGTGTTTCTGGATCCCATTCGGTGCCACTGGCTCCTTCTAACCCTAGTACATTTCTTGCATATTCAATAACTGCCAATTGCATACCTAAGGAAATTCCAAAGAATGGAATATTTTCTTCCCTTGCATATTTAATTGCAGCTAGTTTTCCACTAAGTCCTCTATCACCAAAACCTCCAGGTACTAAAATACCATCTATGCCCTTAAAGGTTTCCTTTGCATTTTCATCATTTACATCTTCTGCTTGTATCCAATGAATTTTGACATCTACTCCATTTTCAATTCCACCATGGGTTAAGGATTCAGCTACAGAAATATATGCATCTCTTAATTCAATATATTTGCCAACTAATCCGATATTCACTTCACCATTTATATTATCCATCTTTTCTAGAAGATTTTGCCAATGACTTAAATCAAGTTCTTCACATTGGATATTTAAATGATCTATAACTAATTTTGCCAATCCTTCTTGCTCCAACATAACTGGTATCTCATAAATTGAATCTGCATCTGCATTTTCTATTACTTCTTTAGGAGCTAAATCGCAGAATAAAGCTATTTTATCTTTTAAATCCTCAGTTAAAGGTCTTTCAGTTCTACAAATCAATACATCTGGCTGAATACCTAGTCCCCCCCTTAACTCTTTAACACTATGCTGAGTTGGTTTAGTCTTTAGTTCTCCACTTTTAGTCAAATAAGGCACCAGTGTAACATGAATATACATTACATTTTCTTTGCCTACATCATATTTGATTTGTCTAATTGCTTCAATAAAAGGCAAAGATTCAATATCACCAACAGTACCACCAATCTCAGTAATAACAATATCTACTTCCCTTTCCTTTGAAGCCCTTATGATTCTCTCTTTAATTTCGTTAGTAATATGGGGAATAACTTGTACCGTTCTACCATCATATTCCCTTTTTCTTTCTTTATTAAGTACTGACCAGTAAATTTTACCTGTAGTAACATTGCTATTCTTATTTAAGTTGACATCAATAAATCTTTCATAGTGGCCTAAATCTAAATCAGTTTCCGCACCGTCATCTGTTACAAATACTTCTCCATGTTGATATGGACTCATGGTTCCTGGGTCCACATTTATATATGGATCAAACTTTTGTATAGTAACTTTTAATCCTCGACTTTTTAATAATTGACCTAAACTAGCCGCTGTAATACCTTTACCTAATGATGAGACTACACCACCTGTTACAAAATATATTTTGTTGGCATCTTACTACTCCTCTCCTTCTCTTTCCATTAACTACATTATTTTATATCATTAAAAAAAGATAAGTCAATGTAAAATATTTAGTATTTAACAATAGTGTAACTATATTGTAATATTAAAATACACATTAATATAGTATAATTGAATTAGTAAAATATGAAAGGAGAGTTAATAAAATGAAACGTTTATTGGCAGCAGCATTGGTTTTTATTTTAATATTATCAGCATTAGCACCAGTAATTGCAGAGTCTATTTATGACGAAGCAGGAGAAATCCTAAGCAATTTAGATGTGCTAAGAGGTGATGAAAATGGAAACCTAATGCTAAACAGCAATTTAAAGAGACAAGATATGGTAGTAATGATCTCTAGATTATATAAAAAAAAGAAGATATAGCAAAGTCTTTTAAAGGTAAAAATGTTTTAAAGATCTAAATGCAGAAAGAAAGTTTTATATCCCATATATAGCATGGGCTAGAGAAGAAGGTTTAATCCAAGGAATGGAAAAGGATGAATTTGGATTTAATAGCTATACAACTGTACAAGAATTTCAAACAGTACTTCTTAGAGCTTTAGGATATGGGGGGGAAGAAGCAAAGAATTGGAATAAAGTTCCAGAATTGGCTGAAAAAAATGGGAATAATGAAGAATTTAGATCTTAACCCTAAGTCTAAATTATCTAGGGGGGGACAAATGGCAATGATGGTTCTAAATACTCTAAGAGAAAATAAAAGAGGTATGATTGTAACCTTAGGAGAAGTACTAGGACTTGATATTCCAGAGTTGTTTCAAGTAGATGCAAAAGTAACCATAGATAGAAATATAGTTACCTTTCAAGGTAAAGTAGAAGGTACAAATTCAATGAAGTTATATATTAGACCTACATCTTCTGGAATTTCTAGCGGCGAAAGATTAATAGACATTGAATTAGATAAAAACGGAAATTTTAATCATGTGATAAAGGATTTAGAGTCAGGTAGCTACGAATATAGATTTGAAGGAAACAATGAAAAAAACTAACTTTAAACCTTTAAAGATAGAACAGGTAGCCTTTGATTTAGTTGATGTTTCAGCAAATAATTTAAAGGAAATATCCCTTGAATTTACACAGGCTGTAGATACTCAATTATCATCCTTTATCAGTAATTACTCAACTAATGCAGGTACTATTCAAAACATAAGGTTTGAAAACAATAATAGAACTATCATACTTACATTAAACGGTATAATGAATCAACAAGGTAATTATAAGGTAAGTGCTTATAGAGTTAAATCTGTAGACGGTCAAGAATTAGATATTAGAGATAAAGAATTTCGTGTTTTTGACAATTCAACACCAGATGTATTAGATGTTGTACAGCTGGGAAATAAGGGCCTAAAGGTGGTTTTTTTCAGAACCAATTAAAATGCCCACTCAAAGAAACTTTAAAATTGACGGAAAAAGTTTTTATGGGAATGTAAAACTAGATAATAATGTGGTGACTCTAACATATTATTCTTCTAATTCATCTTTAAATGAAGGACAACATACCTTAACTGTAACAGGTATAGAAGACTATGCTGGATACAAAGCTATAGATGAAAATATAGATTTTAATGTAATAAAAGATACTACACCTCCAGTTGTTGTTGATGCAAGAGCTACACTAGAAGAAGTAATAATTGAATTTGATGAAGATATAGACCCAGTTTCCCAAAGAAAAGATAATTTTTACTGGAGATATGGAAGTATAAAGAGATTCCCAAATACAGTAAAATTTGTAAACAACAAAGCTTATTTAGAATTTAAAAATAATAGATTATCAACTAATGAAACAACTATTTATATAGAAAATGTTGTGGATTATTCAGGTAATAAAATTAAACTTACAGAAATTAAGGTTACACCTGTAATCGACAAAACAAGTCCAGAAGTAGTAAGTTATAAAGTAGCTGATGATGGTAAATCTATTACAGTATATTATAGTAAAAATGTAAATGGTAAAATAGAGCTAATTATTCCATTAAAGATAGAAATGACAAAACCGTATATATAAGGGATATCCAAGGTTCTGGTAGGGAATTTAATATTTTATTATCCTCACCACTACCAATAGGAATAAATACATTGACTATTGAAGGAGTAGAAGACACTACCCCTATTAGAAATATTTTAATCCCCCTTTGAAACAAAGATAGATATGAAAGATGTACAAAAACCTAAGATAATAAGTCATACTGGATATGGCAACACTGTAATGCTAGAATTTAGTAAAGAAATGGATATGGGCACTGTTATGAATCATGATAATTACTATATAGACTTTGGTGGAATAATTCAACGATTGCCCTATGAAAGTCTAATTACTCCAGGAAACAATGGAATGTCAGTAACTATTATATTGCCAAGTACTCTATCAGGTAAAGAGGTAAAAATTGGTCAAAATCTTAAAGCCATAGATATTAGAGGCTTAAAGGATATATCTGGAAATGATACAGATCCATTAATAATTAATTTAAAATTTGATGGTACTGCTTCAGGAAAAGCTAAAGCCGTAGACTACTATAATGATAGACCTGGTAAACAAGGTGTTTTAGTTGAAGATAATATAGTTAAAATTAGATTTAATATGCCAATTGTCCAAGCAGATGAAAGAGATTTTTCTATTACAGGTAGAACCGTTGAAAGTGTTAGAGTAGATGGTACTAATGAAGTTTTACTATATCTAAACTATAATGACGATACTTCCATCGCTAATGGAAAAGTTACTATAAAGGATAGAAATAGTATGATAACTTCCATTGATACAGGAGTTGAGCCTGGAACAGTATATATACTAGATGAAGTAGCCCCCTAGGGTTAAAGAAAATGTAAATACTTTGAGAACTTCTTCAAATACTATATATTTACCTTTTACTGAGGATTTAGAAGAAATAGGCGCAGCCTTTATAAGAGAGATTTGGAAATCATCAGAGATGAAGATGGATATATCTTAAGAGACAATGATTACTCAACAGCTTTAGACTCAGATAAATCCATATTACGAATATCTATAAACAATAGGGAGATTAATTCTAGATATACTGTTAGAGTAACTGGAGAAAGCTCTGATGGTAACCCAACATATATTAGAGATAAAGATGGTAATTTGGCCTTAGGATCAGGGGGCATACTATATCACTGATTCTACTATTTATAAATATTAAAATATTAGGACCCTCAAAAATTTTTTTGAGGGTTTTTTTTATTAAATAGTGCAAATATTCCTTATTTATGATAAAATAGGAATAATTATCATTTATAAGGAGATTATGCATATGATTATCGGAATACCAAAAGAAATTAAACCCCCCCAAGAAAATCGAGTATCTTTAACCCCCTGCAGGAGCTGATGCACTTATTAGAGCTGGACATAAAGTGCTAATTGAAACAGAAGCCGGCATTGGTTCTGGATTCACTGATGAATCCTATACTAATGTAGGCGCAGAAATTTTAGAAGCAGATAGTATATGGCAACGAGCTGATATGATCTTAAAAGTAAAGGAACCTCTTCCCTC
>JMBV01000188.1_pt1 | contig 23392 bp, 30 predicted proteins | sample 616531 | NCBI WGS metagenome assembly JMBV01 (sample SAMN02727904, study PRJNA239997) | anaerobic digester metagenome | biome: anaerobic digester; isolation source: mesophilic anaerobic digester inoculated with municipal waste water sludge... | place: Germany: Bielefeld University, CeBiTec ...
GACGGCGTTCAAGGCGGTTTCTTTCGGCGAATTGCAGACCAACTTCTTTGAAGAGCGCATTAAGTTGCTCATCATCCAGACGGTTTTTAAGCTCATCGACTAATATTGATGAAAATTCCACATAAGATGAAGGAAACTGTTCCATGCCAAGACTGCTGAGACTGTAAATAAATTTTGGGCGTCCAACCTGGCCTTTCCGTGATTCCCGACTAACGACCCAGCCATCTTTTTCAAAGTTTTTAAGATGGTGTCGAATGGATATGCCATTCACGCCTAATTCTTCTGCTAAATCGTTAACTGAGGCTTCTTGTTTAATAAGTAATGTGTTCAAAATGCGATTTTTTTGTATTCAATTTAGTGCTCCATGTAAAGTTTTTCTTATTTCAATTCTACCAGAATAAAATGAAAGTTGCTTATTAATGTATAATTTATAATTATCCATAATGGGAAAGTATACAAATGTAAATTATTACGTAATCTGTTAGGTTAGTGCTATAATCAAAATTAAGTGTAAACACTTTATGTCACAAGGAGTAAAAATGGCTAAAATTATTGATATCGAAGGTATTGGACCTGTCTATGCCGAAAAGCTGATCGCTATTGGCATTAAGACCGTTGAAGGCCTGCTTAAAGCAGGTGCATACCCAAAAGGACGAGAAGAGATTGCAGAACAAACGGGTATTAGTTCAAAACTTATTCTCGAATGGGTTAATCATGCTGATCTTTATCGTATCAAGGGCGTTGGCGAAGAGTATTCTGATTTGCTTGAAGAAGCTGGTGTGGATACTGTTGTTGAACTGGCAACGCGCAACCCTGAGAATCTCTACGCAAAAATTATTGAAGTGAACAATGAAAAGAATCTTGTTCGCCGTCCACCAAGCCAGTCGATGGTTGCTGATTGGATTTTGCAGGCTAAAAGCATGGACCGAGCCGTATTCTACTAAAAACAGTCAGGGTTAGAAAAAAAATAATAATAAAAAAACCGCGCGAATTCGCGCGGTTTTTTGTCTATGGTCGTTAATGTGACTACTTGGATAGCAATCCAATCAGTGTCTGAGCAACAAGCGCGCCTGATTGGGTGCGGTCCTGGCGGTCGCTAAAGCGCGTTGCAGTACCAACTGCTTCCAGGATGGATTCAAAGGGTGTTTTGCCTTGTTGCGTGGCTGCCAAGTAGGCCAGGGCAGCTGAAAGCAAGCTTGTAGCGGTAGAGGCTGCTTGCCCAGCTTGTTGCGAAGGCTGGCTTTGTTGGCCACCTAAAAGTGAGCCTAAAAGGTTACCTAATCCGCCAACGCCAGAAGATGCCGGACTTTGTTGTTTTCCACCACCAAGGAGGTTGCCCAAAAGACCACCAAGTCCACTTGGTTTGGGTTCTTCTTCCTGTTTCGCAGGTTGTGTTTGACCGAGTCCTCCCAAAAGCGAGCCAACAAGGTCAATTGCTGAAGTTTGGTCGCTTTCCTGGTTTTGTTCAGCTTCTTGCGCGACAGGTTCCTGGGTGAAGGTGAGACCACCTAAGGCGTCAATCAAATCTGGAACCTGGGCGAAAGTCGGCTCTTGTTCTCCCTGGGAAGTTTGTTGTGAGCTGGCCATTCCGCCAACCAGTGTGGAAAGGAAATCGTTTCCTTGTGGTGCAGATGGTGTTTGTTCCTGTGCCTGGTTTTGGGGTGTACCCATCAAGGCATTGAGCAGGGTGCCGACACCTTCGCGGTCAAATGTTTTCCCTTCAAATTCTTTTGCCGCATTTTCAAGTCCATCGGCGTAGAGCATTGCAGAGCCGCTGGTGCTTTTTCGCGCAGCATTTGGCTGGCATATGCCAGTTGTTCGGTGGTTGTACCATCTTTTTTTGGCTTTGACAGCTTTTTCGATGAGTTTGAAGGTGTTGACCATGTTTGTGCCGTGGTCGTGATTGACGGTATCCGCTTCATCTAAGCTTGATTGGTTTTCGACGAGTGTTTTGGATACCGCTTTAAAAACTTGAGCAAGGTCGAGCTCTTTGGTCATAATTATTCCTTGATACTTTTTTTTACTTTAATTCGTCTGGCAAGTCAGGGATAACCAATTCCTGACCAGGGACGATGATGTTGATGTTATCGCCAATAACTTCGAGATTGTGTTGGTAGATGTGCTGATAATACGGGGGGGGCGTGGCTTTGCCATAGTATTTGAGAGCGATGTGCGAAAGGGTTTCGCCTTCTGCTACGACGTGGGTCCTGGCAGGCTCTTTGGGCAAATCCTCTAACTTTTGGCGAACTGCTTCGCGTTTGTAAGGGTTTCTTTGGGGGGCGGGCTCGGGTGTCGCAAGCGACTTTTCCTGTTTCTTTGGTTTGATGATATCTTTCAAACTTTTTTTTCTCGGACATGATAATCTCCTCATTGAATATCTTCTTCCTAGCGGAAAGAATTGGTAATAGCATTAAATAGCCATTGTTAAACACCGATATTATACCCATGTTGAGAACCTTGTCCAATGATAATTTTCAAACAAAGGTTTACTTTTTCAAGTGAAACAAAGCAAGAACGGGGCTTTAAAGGCTAATCGTGTGCAGACATTTACAAATCGTGTTGATTGGCAACGCGAATTAATAGCATAAAAATATAGTAAATAATACAAGAAATTGACTTCCACCTGCCGATTTGCTATAATCGGCGTGGTAAAAACCAAATAAACAATGAGGTTTTATGACAAAAATTGAAATAAAAGATTTACACGTCAATATCGGTGAGAAAGAAATCCTAAAAGGGTTCAATCTTACCGTCAATGGCGGTGAAGTCCACGCACTAATGGGCCCCAATGGTACCGGAAAATCAACTCTTGCGTACGCTCTGATGGGGCATCCGCGCTATGAAGTTATCAAAGGTGATATTTTGCTTGATGGTGAAAGCATCATGGAAATGTCGGTCGATGAACGGGCACGACGTGGTTTGTTTTTAGCTTTTCAATATCCGGTTGCTATTCCTGGCGTTACTTTGGCAAATTTTCTGCGCTCTGCACTAAACGCCAAAGCAAAGGCACTCAATCCAGAAGATAAGGCATAAGCCTGGTTAATTTCAGACGTTTATTGCGTTCGAAAATGGATTTGCTCAAGATGGATTACGCATTTGGCGCACGATATCTTAACGATGGTTTTCTGGCGGTGAAAAGAAGCGTGCTGAAGTTTTGCAAATGGCAATGCTTGAGCCACGCATCGCTATTTTGGATGAAACTGACTCAGGGCTTGATATTGACGCTCTGCGGATTGTCGCTGATGGTGTGCATCAATTGCAATCCGATACTCTCGGCGTTATTCTCATTACCCACTACCAACGTATGTTGGAGTATATGCAACCGCAATTTGTCCACATTATGTATGGTGGCGCGATTGTTGAGTCGGGTGGGGGGGCAGAGTTGGCTCTTAAACTTGAAGAACAAGGTTATGACTGGATTCGCGACAAGTATCCTGACACGCGGAAAACCGGATAAGGAAAGTTTGGATAAGAATGAGTGATCAAAAAAAACCAAGACTTTCTAAACGAACTTGGGGGGGCTGATTATCAATATGGCTTTAGTGATCCCGATATCGCGAGTTTTAGGCCTGAAAAGGCTTGACCCGCGAGATTGTGAAGCAGATATCGGCTTTTAAAGAAGAACCTGAATGGATGTTAAATCTTCGCCTAAAAGCCTACGAGCACTATATCAGCCGTCCCATGCCTGGCTGGGGACCAGATCTCAGTGATTTGGACCTGGACAATATCTACTACTATGTTCGGCCACCTGAAGTAAACCAAAAATCCTGGGATGACGTGCCAGATACTATCAAAAACACTTTTGATAAGCTGGGTATTCCTGAGGCGGAGCAAAAGTTTTTGGCGGGTGTTGGCGCACAATATGACTCTGAGATGGTCTATCACAGTATTCAAGAAAATCTTGAGAAACAAGGTGTTGTTTTTTTTAAGCATCGAAAATGGTCTCAAAGAGTACCCAGAGCTGTTTAGAGAACATTTTGGAACGGTGGTGCCATATCGGGACAATAAATTCAGCGCGTTAAACACCGCGGTTTGGTCGGGCGGTTCGTTTGTGTATGTCCCGAAAGGAGTCAAGGTTGATTTGCCACTTCAGGCATATTTCCGGCTGAACAATCCTAACTTAGGGCAGTTCGAACGGAGTTTGATTATCGCTGATGAAGGCTCGCAGGTGCATTATGTGGAGGGTTGTACCGCGCCGATTTATTCGGAAGATTCTCTCCATAGCGGTGTCATCGAAATTGTTGTTAAAAAGAATGCCCGTGTGCGCTATTCGACCATTCAAAACTGGTCTACCAACGTGTATAACCTGGTCACCCAACGGGCGGTGGTTTTTGAAAATGGCACGATGGAATGGGTCGATGCCAACCTTGGCTCAAAGGTGACCATGAAGTATCCAAGTTGTTATCTGCGTGGGAGGGCGCGCATGGCGAGGTGCTTTCCGTCGCTTTTGCGGGGGCCAGGGCAGGTGCAAGACGCGGGCTCAAAGATGATTCACTTTGTGCCAAATACGAGCAGTAAAATTACGTCGAAGTCGATTTCAAGGGGTAATGGGCGATCTTCTTACCGTGGCTTGGTGCGCGTAGCCAATAATGTTGATAAGGCAAACTCTTCGGTTGTTTGTGACGCTTTATTGCTTGACCCTGAATCTGTGTCGGATACTTATCCAACCATTGATATCCGTTCAAGTGACGTGAATATTGGCCACGAAGCATCGGTAAGCCGCATAGGCGAAGAGCAACTGTTTTATCTCAACAGTCGTGGTCTGACGGATGAAGAAGCCACAACAATGATCGTTTCGGGCTTTATTGAACCTCTGGTAAAAGAGTTGCCGATGGAATATGCCATTGAGATGAACCGCTTAATTCAGCTTCAAATGATTGGATCGGTAGGTTAGGCTATGACGAATATCGATTCCACAAAAGCAGTATCATGAAAAATTTGCGCTGGCCAAAGCACTGGCAAGAAAACGTGCAGCAAATTTCGGCGTGGGAGTTAGCACGATCGCTGTCTTTTCCATGGCGAAAGAATGAAGACTGGAAATGGATTAATTTTGACCATCTTGACTTGGACGAACTTACTGTTGAAAAACCAGTTATTACGATTCTGTCATCAGATAATCAGGATATCAATGCCAGTGTGCTTAAGGCTGATAGTAAAGAAAACTTACTCATCCAGCCAGAAACGGATACTTATAGTGCATTAAACGCTGCATTGAGTGAAGAACTTTGCTATATTCATATCCCCCCCGCAAAGATACAGAAATTAGACCCAGTTCATGTTATAATTACGTTGAATGCGCATAGCAGTGCAGCTAATACCCGGACAATTATCCAGCTTGATAAAGGCGCACAGGCAAAAGTTGTGCTTGAATTGCAAAGCGATACGCATGAGCACTTACAAGCTTTTCTGAACTTTCAGCTCGAAATTCAACTGGATGAAGGTGCCAGACTGGAGCTGATGGAAGTGCAAAACTTAGGTGAACATGTTTCATATATCAGTCGGGAATATGCCCATGTATATCGTGACGCGCACCTTAATTGGACTTACGTTGCCCTGGGGGGGTCTCGCGTGGCAAAAAGTTTTATCACGGTCGATTTACTTGGACCGGGTTCAGAAACCTGATGAACGGGGGGGCATATTTTAGTGGCAGTGGGCAAGTAATCGATTTAGACACACAACAAAATCATCTCACTGCCCAGGCACACAGTGATCTGTTATATAAAGGTGCTGCGATTGGCAGTGGCAAAGCGATTTGGGAAGGGATGATTTACGTTGATCATGTTGCCCAACAAACAGACTCTTACCAGAGCAATCGCAATCTTTTGTTGGATGACCGCGCAGAGATTAAGACTATTCCAGGCTTGGAGATTAATGCCAACGATGTTAGTTGTTCGCACGGCGCGACAGTTGGCAGGCTGAATGATGATGAGTTATTTTATTCTCAGAGCCGGGGGGGTATTCCGATGAGAGAAGCCGAAAAATTAATTGTGGAAGGCTTCTTTGCGGAAGTGTTGGCGAAATCGAACGATGAAGCGTTGAGCAAAAACTACTCGAACAAATATCTGAAAAGTTTGACAGAAATCATGCCTAATGGCTGATAGAAAGGAGCTTATATGTTAAGAACAGGACACTTTATGCGACCACCAGAGGATGACCAGATTTATAACATTGGTGATCGTGTAGAAGTTAATTGTGACCATGAAGATGAAGAAGGCCAACGCATACGTGGCTGGGTGCGTGGTACGGTGGTTCAGGTTGAGAATAAACTCATCGCTGTTCAATTTAAAAACCAAAAGATTTATCTGACAGATGGATGGATGGTTCCGGACAATATCTTGTGGTTTCCTTTTGATTCAGAAAACGTGCGACCCTGGGTGTCACCCCAAAGTCGCGCGCGTAAGTAAAGCAAGTGGGACGATTAAGTCCTACTCAGAAAAATTTGCAACGATTCGAATAATATCGAAACCTTCAGCAAAAGGTCTTTCAGCAAGTGCTCCGTGACGGATAGCAGTGGCACGGATGATTTCAGGTGAAAAGTAATAGCGGCCTTGGTAAGTCTTATATTCAGCCAGGGCGGCTATTTTTGTATTTAAATCTTCTTCGCTAACTTCGGTCAGGAAATGGGGAAGAAACCATAAGAAGAGCGCAAAACGTCAAATCCCAACACGGTGGTACCGCGGAAAGCCCGCATTGCTTCCTGGGTGACGATTTGATGGTCTTGATGCAAGTCTTGCGCGGTGTGTACGAATACGATTTTTGGTTGATATTTCTTGCGCAAGGCAATCATTTTTTTCAAGGATTTCCTGGCGGGCGTCAGGAAAACGACGTGTTTCAAAGGTGCCGAGTTCAAATTGATCCTCTTTTAAGCCTAAAGCACGCATACTGTTCGCGTGTTCTGTTACCAGATTGAGCAGGTCAGGGTTTTTTTGATTGTCAGAAAAGGTGTAACAGAAGATATCCGCTTTTCCAACCATGCCAGCAATAAACGCCCCCCCGCAGCCTAACTCAATGTCATCAGGGTGTGCGCCCATAAAGAGCAGTGACTTTCCGTAAAATGTCATATTGTTCATCATGTTTTCCTTCTATTTCGTTGCCAAAAAAACCACCGACGACTTTAGTCATGACCAAAACACCATCTTTGGCAAGGCGCTTTTGGGCGACTTGCTGAATGGTTTGCATGACTTGTTCGAATTCTTCGTGCGTATTAAAGAGCGTGTTCCACAGTTTGCGGTCTTCCGACATTGACGCACGGGTGTAAACCATAAAGGGTTCAACGCTGGTGAACGTTAGCGGGTTTTCGAAAATGTGTTGCTCAGCTTTGCTAAACAGGCTTTGCATGGTGGGTAGATTTGCGGTTCGTAGCGCGAACTGCCTGGCATGGGCGGGATGGCTTTGCCTGTGGCTTCTTTAATGATGTCGTAAAAAAGTTGCTTGTTACTGGGCATCGGACCAGTGGTAAAAAGCCTGCCACCTGGTTTGAGGACACGGTGCATTTCTGCAAGTGTCCAGGGGATGTCCTGGGCGTAGTAGATGGCGAAACAGGCTGATACCAAATCATACTGATTACTTGCCATTAAGAAGGGCAGGTTGAAATCCATTAACTGGAATTTGATTGCGTTATGAGTTTGTTTGTTTTTCTCGATCGCTTCGTTGAGCAGATCACGCGAGACGTCTGTGCCGGTGATGTCCGCATTGCCATTCAGGTAATGGAAGTAGGAAAAACATTGTTTGCCAGCTCCACAACCTATATCCAGGATTTTGCTATCGGGTTGAAGCTGGAGTACTTCCAGCATCCATGCATCTATATCACGACTGCCATACTGTTCGTGGATGTTGATGCGTTTGGCAAGGTCGTCGGTTGTTTCTTCAAAGTCAATTTTCATAATTAGTCCTTGTCTACAGTTATTGCTTAAGTATAAATCAGCAAAAAGTACGTCAAGGCTGGACTCCGTTATCCTGCACAATCAGCTTTGATGGTTTTCCCTGGTGTAGTAAGGGTCAAGGTCAGTAAATCTCTTGGTGGTTTGAAATGTCTAAGTTCAAATTTGTTCATTAAATAAAAACTCTCCTTGAATATCAAAGGAGAGTTTTTCTATACTAAATTTTACTTAGAAGCGAATGGAACTAAAACTGCTCCCATTCTTTCATAACACTTGCTTCAAAGTTTTCCACGTGCAGGAGATCATGTGCTTTGTGACCACCAGGTTCGCCAAGGAAGTCTTTATAGAGCGCGATGACTTCAGGGTTCTCGTGTGATTTGCGCAGTTTATCTTCGCGGTCGAGTTTATAGAGTGATTCCATGCGTTTTGGAGCACAGCGTCGCGATCTTTGGCGTAGGGCTGACCGCCACCGTTGATACAACCACCGGGGGGGCAAGCCATGATTTCGATGACGTCAAAGACTTCTTCGCCAGAAACGACTTTGTCCAAAATCTTGCGGGCGTTACCTAAACCGGAAACGGCCGCAACACGAATCTTGCGAACACCAAGGTCAACAACGGCTTCGTGGGCACCATCAAGGCCACGCAAAGCGACGAAATCGACGTTTTCAAGGGTTTCTTTGGTAACCAGTTCATAGACGCTGCGTAAAGCGGCTTCAAGAACACCACCGGTGCTACCGAAGATGACACCAGCGCCAGTTGAAACGCCGAGGGGTGAGTCGAAGTCTTCTTCTTCGATGTAGCGTAAGTCCACAGAGCCTTCTTTGAGGATCTTGGCAAGTTCGCGGGTGGTCAAGGAGTAATCCACGTCGCGGATGCCATAGCTTTCCTGGTTGGGCAGTGAGGCTTCGTATTTCTTGGCGATACAAGGCATGATGCTAACCACAACGATGTCTTTAGGGTCCCAACCCATCTTTTCAGCATAGTAGCTCTTGATGATGGCACCGGTCATTTGTTGTGGGCTCTTGGTAGTGGAGGGCATGTATTCCAGGCTGGGATAGTAGTAGCGAATGAAGTTGATCCAACCAGGGCAACATGAAGTAAGGATGGGCAGGTTTTCATTCTTGGTGACACGTCCGATGATTTCGGTGCCTTCTTCGATGATGGTCAGGTCAGCACCAAAGGTGGTATCAAACACTGCATCAAAGCCAAGTCTGCGCAAACCAGCGACCATTTTACCGGTCACAATTTCGCCAGCGGGATAGCCAAATTCTTCACCCAAAGCAACACGGACAGCAGGCGCAACCTGAACGACAACCTTTTTGGTTTCGTCAAAGAGTGCGTTCCAGACCTGGTTGACATAGCTATGACCGATAAGCGCGCCAGTGGGGCAAACGGTTACACATTGTCCACAGTAAACACAAGGTGAGTCGACGATTTCGTTTTCTCAGCTGGTGCCACAATGGTGTCAAAGCCACGACCGAAAGCGGTGAGCGCGCCAACGGTTTGGACTTCGTTACACATGGTTTCGCAGCGACGACACATGATACATTTGTCCGGATCGCGGAAAAGCGCGGCGCTGGAATGGTCTTTCTTGTGGCGCATGCGTTCGCCATTGGGATATTTCACCTGAACGTCATATTCCCACGCCATGGTTTGGAGTTCGCATTCGGTGGACTTGAGACAAGTCAGGCAGGTGAAGGGGTGGTTCGAGATGATGAGTTCAAGGTTCTTGCGTCGTGCTGAAAGCACACGTTTTGAATTGGTGATGACTTTCATACCAGGTGTCACAGGTGTGGCACAGGCGGGGGCAAGATTTCGGCGACCTTCAACTTCGACCACACAAACACGACAGGATGCGACTTGGTTCTTATAGTGAAGTTTTTCAAGTTCCAGGTAGCACAAGGTGGGAATCTTCAGGTTCAGCTTCTTAGCTGCGTCAAGGATGGTTGATCCAGCTGGTACGGATACTTCTCTACCGTCAATAGTTAAAGTAATCATATATCTTTTCCTTATTTACGAACTACCGCACCAAAGCGACATTTCACGAGACAATTGCCACACTTGATGCACTTTTCTTGATCGATAACGTGAACTTGCTTGGGTGCGCCAGAGATACAGTTCACTGGGCAGGCACGGGCACAAGCAGTACAACCGATACATTTGTCAGGGATAATCTCATAGTGCAAGAGATCAGTACAAACACCCGCAGGACATCGTTTTTCTTCAACGTGGGCTTTGTATTCGTCCATAAAGTAGCGTAAGGTGCTTAGGACGGGGTTTGGCGCGGTTTGGCCAAGACCACAAAGCGCAGTGTCCTTGATTGTTTCAGCGAGAGATTGCAACTCGACGAGCATTTCCGGGGTGCCTTTGCCTTTGGTGATATCGGTGAGAATTTCAAGCATGCGTTTGGTACCAACACGACAGGGCACACAGCGGCCACAGGATTCTTCAACGATGAACTCAAGGTAGAAGCGGGCAATGTTGACCATACAGTCGCTGTCGGACATGACGATCATACCGCCGGAGCCCATCATTGAACCGATTTGACCAAGGGATTGGAAGTCAATGGGAGTATCCAGGAATTGTTCGGGGGGGATACAACCACCTGAAGGACCACCAGATTGGGCGGCTTTGAATTTTCCGCCACCACGCACACCACCACCGATTTCGAAAATCAATTGGCGGAGTGTAGTACCATGGGGACTTCAACTAAACCAACGTTGTTGACCTTACCAGCCAAGGCGAAGACCTTGGTGCCTTTTGATTTTTCAGTACCGATATTGGCAAACCATTCGGGACCTTTATCAAAGATGACGGGCACGTTAGCCAGGGTTTCAACGTTGTTCACGACAGTTGGCTGTTGCCACAAACCCTTTTCTGCAGGGAAAGGTGGTTTTGTGGTGGGTTCACCGCGGTTGCCCTGGATGGACTGAATGAGCGCGGTTTCTTCGCCACAAACAAAGGCACCAGCACCAAGGCGAACGTCAACGTCGAAGCTGAAATCAGTGCCGAGAATGTTCTTGCCTAGCAAACCGAGTTCGCGGGCTTCGTCGATGGCGATTTGCAGACGTTTGACAGCCAAGGGGGGGTATTCAGCGCGGATGTAAACATAACCTTGATCAGCACCGATACAGTAAGCTGCAATAGCCATACCTTCGATTACAGTGTGGGCGTCGCCTTCCATAATGGAGCGGTCCATAAAGGCACCGGGATCGCCTTCGTCAGCATTACAGATGACGAATTTGCGGTCACTTTGGTACATGCGACCAAATTCCCATTTGCGGCCAGTTGAGAAACCAGCACCACCACGTCCACCAAGTCCGGATTGTTTCATAATTTCAATCGCTTCTTCGGGGGGGTCATTTGGGTGATAACTTTTGCCATGGACTGATAACCACCGACGCCGATATATTCTTCGATAATTTCGGGGTCAATCAAACCACAGTGGCGTAAAGCGACACGCATTTGGCGTCTGTAGAAGGGCATTTCGAGCGAGTCGTGCATGCTTTTTGGGTAACAGGTTCAACATAAAGCAAGCGATCAACGACTTCGTCGTTCATAATGTGTTTTTCAAAGATTTCTTTGGCATCGTCTGGTGTTACTTGCACATAAAAGACGTTTTCGGGGGGGAAGACTTTGACGATGGGTCCTTTTTCACAAAAACCGAAACAGCCGGAAATGCTGGCACGGACTTTGTCTTGAACACCATGTTCTTTGATGAGATTATTGAAGTTCTCAACAATTTGCAAACTCTTTGAAGAGACACAACCTGTACCACCACAAACCAGGATGAATTTTGATCACCGTCGTAGTCAAGATCGGCACGAACCTCTACAAGGCTCTTGTATTCTTCGTATTTTTGCTTGAGTTGCTCAAAGCTTTCAATTCGGGTTGTCATTATTGCACCTCAACTTGCTCACCGTATTCGATGAGATATTCTTCAATGATTTTCTCTGCTTGTCCTTGCTTTACTTTGCCGTAGACGTGTTCGTTAATCAAAACCACCGGGGGGGCTAAGCCACAAGCACCAACACAGCGCAGTGACTCAATTGAAAAGCGACCATCGGCAGTAACCTGGCCTGACTTAATGCCCAGGGCTTTTTCGAAATCTTGCAAGATTTTCTGAGCCGTTTACGTAGCAAGCCGTGCCCATGCAGATGCTGATGTTTGTCTTGCCTTTGGGGGGGTGGTGGTGAAGTAGTTGTAGAAACTAATCACACCAGACACGTCAGCATGGGGGGGATAGAGAATTTTTTTGGCAACGAATTTCTGAACTTCAGCAGGTAAGTAGCCAAAAATGCTCTGAGCCTTATGCAAGGTCATGATAAGCATTTCTTTTCGCTCAGGATCTTTTGGATCAATCTTGAGCGTGTCGATATAGGCGCCCAACTCGGCATAACCCGGATTGGACCCCCCCGTGCAACAAGGATTTTTTTTGTTCGGTCATATTTCTCCTCAAAAATTTTTCCGAATAAATTCGGTTAATTTACGTGCAAAACTAATTTGTGAGCGAACTCACAAACTCAGCCGGATTTATTATAATCGGATTCTGTAATTTAGGGGACTTTATTAATAAAATCGTCGTGGCAGTTATCTCGACGTCTAAGATATCGTGTGAAGTGAATAAAACGCTCAACTTTGGGATGTTTTGAAGATAGAATGCACAAAATTTCACGCGATTTTTATCCAGGGACTGGAAAGGTTCGTCGAGGATAAGGAGTTCTGGCAGGGTGATGAGCGCGCGCAGGAGAGATACTTTGCGTTTCATACCTCCGCTAAGCGTATGTGGATAGTGTCCCTGGTATTCGTGTAAACCACTTAGCTGATACCATTCTGGCAGCAGGTCCAAGGCGTTGGGTTTGCTGGCGAAATGGGGGCTTTTGAGAGGCAATTTTATATTTTCATCAACCGTCATGTGAGGGAACAGGCGTGGTTCCTGGAAAACGATATGTGGTTCAGCGCCGCCAGGAAAGCTGAAAGAGCCCGAATCAGCTTCAAGCAGTCCACATAAGATGCGCAAAAGGGTTGTTTTGCCCGCGCCACTGGGCGCGAAGAGAAGAAGTCTCTCATTCTGTAGTAACTTAAAACTAAAGTTGCTGATAACCATTTCGTTATCAAACTGCTTGCTAATGGAATTGGCTTCCAAAACAACGTTTTGTTGGGTGTTAGTCGCCATAGGTGTATTTCCTTAGTGATGTGGCGTAAATCAATTCCACTAATCCCTGAAACAAAACAGTAAGCACAATGAAGAAAAAGATGTAGAAAAAGACTTCTTTCATCGCAAAAACGAGTCGGGCTTTGTTGAGCAGATAACCTAGTCCGTCCTGCGAGCCGATAAATTCTCCGGTAACAGCAATTTTGGACGCCATGCTGAAGCCCAAAATGAGATTGGTGCGGGTAACTTTGATGATTTGGGGGGGTTTCATCAGCGCAGAAAAGCGTAATTTGCGGTCGGCTTTGATGGAGTCCAGATATTCAAGCAGTTTGGGGGGGTCTGGGAATTTTAAGGCTTGCAGGGTGTTCATGAAAACCAAAGGCAAGGTCATTAAAGTGATGAGAATAATCGGTGGCGCACTGCCAACACCAAAAATGATGACCAAAATAACGCCTACCGTTACCGCGGGAATAACCTGAAAAGCCTGCACCATGGCACTGAGTTGCTCGGAGAGTTTTGTGCCGGCAAAAAGGGTGGCAAGGCCAGTACCGATGAAAAATGAAATCGCAAAGCCCACAACAATGCGCAACAGGGTGATACCCATCGCGCTAAAAAAACTGGGCGTTTAAGAATTCTGGTGTGGCTTTAAAGACCTCGATTGGTGAGGGAATGATGTAAACGGGAAAAAAAACAAGGAAAGGACTGCCCATAAGATAATGAGCAGTCCAAACCCGATTAATTCATTAAGGAAGGGCGTAGAAGAACGCCTCGTAGCTTTCATCCAGTGGTTTTCCGATCGTTACGTAGTAATGAATGACGGAATCTTTCATTGACTGGTCAGATTGAACTGTGAACCTGGTCGCCTGCAGAGCCTGAAGCAAAACGGGTGCAGGGAATGAGAATTTATCGGCAACTTCGTTCACCGCGGCTTCGGGGGGGTTAGCCTGGAGGTCAGCGATGGCTTTGGCGACAGCTTGGTTGAAAGCCTGCACCCATTCAGGATGCGCGCTGGCAAATTCAGCTTTGGCAAACGCGCCAACTTGCGGGTAGCCATCGGTATCACCGGTGATGGCGTTCCAGGTGTCGTAAAAACTGGCACCTAAGTGACCACATTCCTGGGCAGCCATGGCTGTCGCGGCGGGCTGGGGCATGGCGACGATAGCATCATCGCCATTTTTGATGAGCGCGGTGGAAGTGTCAAATGGCGCGTAAATCGGTTTGACGTCTACGCCGTACTGCAAACCAGCTTGTTCAACAAAAAACCGGGTGGTTTCTTCCAGGGGGGGTGAACCTTCAAAAGGCAGGTAGATTTCATGACCCGCCAAATCGGCAAAGCTGTTAATTTCAAGGTTGCAGCTTACGAGATAGGAAAGGCCAGTAACATTGGTGTTGATGAGTTGCAGGGGGGGAACATCGTTTTTGAACATATCAACACCGACTGAAAGACCAGTCACCAAAACGAGATTATCTTCAGCCATAAACTGGGCATGAGCCTGGGGGGGATGGTTGTCGAAGATTTCAACCGTCATTCCGGGCAGGTATTTTGCGGCTAAAAGGATGGGAATAGACGTCGTTGAGCTGGGGGGGCTAAGACTGTGATGGAAATCGCTTCGCCACTGCTAACAGGGTATATGTCTTGTGCGACGGTTTCGGCGATGGGATAAGTATCTTCCGTGGCGGTGTCTACTGCGTCTCCGGCTGGATAGGTATCCTGGGAACTATCCACGACAACTGGAAAAGCGCTTACAGAATCAGTGGGTTTAACAGTTTCTTTTGGACCACATGCCGTCAAAACAAGCATGACGGTGATTATGATAGCGAGTAGTTTATATTTCATTAGTATACGCTCCTTATTTGTTCGCTGACGGCATAAATTACACGTCAGTTAGTATGCAATTGAATTTTACACTAAAATTACACTTTTGGCATTTTGAGCTATTACACAAATACTTTAATATCGGGTGTTATAATTTGCACAGCAAGAATAAGAGGTTATGAATGAGCAAAATAATTCAGAAAGTTAAAGGTACCCGCGATTTTTATCCACAGGAGATGGCACAGCGCCAGTGGCTCATAGAAAAACTACGCGTGGCATCCGAGGCGTTTGGCTATCAGCAGTATGATGGCCCATGTTTGGAGCAAATCGATTTATATGCTGCCAAGTCCGGTGAGGAGTTGGTCAAAGAGCAAGCTTTTGTCTTTGAAGACCGGGGTGGTGACCCTATCACTTTGCGTCCGGAATTAACGCCAACGGTCTCGCGTATGGTGGCAACCATGCAAAACCAACTCACTTTCCCATTGCGCTGGTGGTCTGTCGCCATTTTGGCGCTATGAACGCCCGCAAAAGGGGGGGCGCACGCGTGAATTCTTCCAGTGGAATATTGACCAAATCGGCTCAGATTCCGTGCTTGCTGACGCGGAATTGCTCGCCGTGGCAGCGCGTTTCTTTAGAGAAGTTGGATTAACACCTGAACATGTCCAGTTGCATGTGAATGACCGCGAGTTGATGAACACTGAATTGAGCAAAATCGGTGTAACTGATGCGCAAAACCTGAGGTTTTGCGTTTGATTGACCGTTTGGATAAACTGCCCGCGGATGTTTGGGACAAACTTGTTTTGGATGCTGGGCTGAACGAAACGCAACTAGCGGACTTAAAAACCTTGTTTGAGAACAAAGAACTGTGGCGAAATTCCGAGCGTTTAGTGCAGGTTTTTCGATACCTGGATGATTTGGGTGAAAGCGCATACATCAGTTACGATCCGCGCATTATTCGGGGGGGTTTGGATTACTACACAGGCGTTGTTTTGAAGCGCATGAAACTGAAGGTGAGTTCCGAGCCATTTTGGGAGGCGGTCATTACGCTGATTTGGTCGCTGATGTGGGAGGCAAGCCGGCACCAGGTGTGGGTTTTGCTATGGGTGATGTGGTGATCATGTTGGTATTAGAGAAGTATGGACTTTTGCCAACGGATACCATTGACCCCAAAACACTGTTTATGACCATCTTTGATGAAGACTGTTTGCCAGCGACTTTGGCCTTGCTCGCAGAGCTGCGCCAGGCAGGCTTTAAGGTTGTGATGAGTGAAATTGACCGCCTGGGTAAGCAGTTTAGGTATGCCGATCGCATAGGTGTCAAGCGCGTGTTGGTGCTTGGCCCATCAGAAATTGAAAAAGGGCTGGTGGTTGTGAAAGACCTGGTCACTGGCGACCAGGAAGAAGTGCAACGTAAAGACCTGATAAGCGTTTTAAGCTGATAGAATTCTGAAAGCTTTTTCTGAGGAGAAAAACGTAGTAAGCAAAAGGATTTTAGAGCTTCCACTAAGTGTGAAATTCGAAAAAATCAGGTTATTATGCAGAATTTACATGGCGTAACCTTTTATAATAGGGATAAATTTACAACATTATATGCGTAAAACTTTTGCAAAATAAAAGTTTACGCATATAATATGTTTAGGAGGTCGTCATGTTTATTAAAGAGATAACCTGCTTAACACACTTATCCGCTATAGGCATAAAGATTTGGTTAAAATCATAACCGGTGTCAGACGCTGCGGTAAATCAATCTTATTAAACGAACTTTTTTTACCGCTATTTGCTTGATGATGGAGTTCAAGCTGACCATATCATAAAAATTGCCTTGGATATGAAAAAAATGGGAGCACTTGCGCAAGTCCGACGAGTTATATTCATATTTACTAGCTAAGTTTGCGGACGATGAGAAGTATTATCTTCTGCTTGATGAAATTCAGATGGTTGAAGGTTTTGAGGAAGTTCTCAATGAAGTTCGCAGTGAATATAACACCGATATCTACGTGACGGGTTCAAATTCAAAGCTGCTTTCGAGCGATGTCAACACAATATTTCGAGGCAGGGGCATAGAAATAAAATGCTTCCCCCCCTATCATTTCAAGAGTTTTTTTTCTTTTCGCAAGGGTGATAAGAGAGAAGCCTTGGATGAATATATTTTATTTGGCTCCTTGCCATATACTGTAACAGAGCCGGATGAGCCCGCTAAAAGAGATTATTTGGAAATGGTGGCTAATACTGTAATAACGAGAGACATGATTGATCGTTATGATATAAGAAATGAAGAAGTCTTCCGCGGGGGGGTGATTCATGTTCTTTGCTCATCTATCGGTTCAACGGTATCGCCGAATAGAATAGCGAATACATTGCAAAGCAACGGATATAAATTTGTTGATAATGAGACTGTGAGCCGTTATCTGAAACACATAACTGATGCTTTTCTTTTTTACAAAGTAGAACGCTATGATCTCAAGGGAAGAGCCTACCTCAAAACACAAAATAAGTATTATGCCTGTGATATGGGTCTTCGCAATGCGCTTATTCAATACCGACAGCTTGAAGTTTCCCGTGCGATAGAAACATAGTCTATGTGGAACTCGTAAGGCGGGGTTATATCGTTGATATAGGGAAAACAGGAATGAAGAAATTGATTTCGTTGCAAGGGATGCGGAAGGACGAAAAAATTATATTCAAGTCACTTACAGCTTAGAGAATCCAAGTGTGAAAGAGAGAGAACTATCATCTTTCCGCGGTCTGGACGACGGTTATAAAAGATACTGATAACAATGGACAGGACGCCATTTTCAAATCTTGAGAAAGGCTATCGTCTGTTGACAATTTTAGACTTTTTGGAAAACGATGATTCTATCGAGAGCGTATAAGACAGTTATGCGCAAAATTAAAAAAACAGCAAGTTTTGCGTATAGGATGATTTGGACACTTAAAATGTCTGGTTAAAAACGAAAAAAATAATAGGAGAAAAGAATGAGAAAGAAAATTTTAATATTGCTGACTGTTCTTTTGATACTGAGTGCTTGTTCATTGTTTGCGCCAAAACCTACGCCAACACCAGAACCGACGGCGACCACCGCACCAACGAATACGCCTGAACCCAGTCCTACGCCAGAGCCTAGCCCCCCCACGCCAGAGCCAAGTCCTACGCCTGAGCCTAGCCCAACACCGGAGCCCCCCCAACCGGAACGGGAAGAAGGACGTCATTATGAAGAGGATGCAAAATTCTCATATATCCCCCCCATTGAAGGTTGGGAGTTATACGATTTTCCAGGCGTCACGACCAAGATTCTCATGGCTACTGACCAGGCAAACCTTGGTGTGAACCTTGTTTTTGTTCCTGAAAGCTACAAAGGCAGTACGGAAGAATTCGCAAAACTGGGTATCGCCGGTGCAAAGGTGTTGATGGAAGAATTCGTCGAGGGAGAGTATTCTTTCTTTGAAACTGATTCTGGGCTAACTGTTGTAAGAATCCCCCCCGCGCGTTATAAGAGCCAGGGGGATTGAAGTTGATGGTATTTTCTACCTGGTAGGTGATGATAAAGGTCAGTCTAATCTAAAGCTAACGATAACGTTTACGAGATTTGCTAACTCAGCAAATAAAATGGAGGCGCAGGTTGAAGCTTTGATACGGAGTATACAGTTTGAGGATTAGGCATTTTATAGAATTTGAGTCTTAACCTTGTTATTTTTTTGGGATGCTGTGTTAGAATAGCACTCCTATACGGTGCCTGTAGCTCAATGGCAGAGCGCTTCACTGTGGCTGAAGATGTTGTGGGTTCGAGCCCCATCAGGCACCCAGCAAAACCCTGATTTGTTTTCGGGGGGGTTTTTTTTGTTATCTATTGCCAGGGCTAAAGCCTTGGGTTTCAGGCGCGCGGTCAGGAGACCGGCGCGGAACGGGAAGAAACTGCACGGCGGGACGCCGGCAGGAGATAAGAAAACACTCGCCCCGGCGTCTCGCCGCGGGCATAATCCCGTTCGCTGAGGCGTCCGCGCCGAAGCAAAAAAAACAAGTGTTTGCAAAGTGTCTGCAAACATAACCATAAAATAAATATCGTCGGCGAAGACGCCTCCGAGAACAATTTATTAATAATGTTATTACCACGGCGGGACGCCGGCAGGATAAGTGTTAACCCCCGTTCACACGTGGTCTCCTGACCACGTACCAGCCGCGGTCAGGAGACCTGTGCAGAGCGGAAAGGGGGGAATTTGTTATTAAGAGTTTATTTTTGTGTAAATTATTTGACCCAAAGCCATCCTTGTGGCATAATTCTCGCCCGAAAGGCAAAGACGGAAACGAGTAAGCTATTGCCGGTTGAAAGCGACCCTGAGATGGTGTGAGCCAGGGCAACACAAGTAGCCGAAAATCCTTCCCGAGCCGCGAACTGAACAAATCCAAATGGATAGTAAGTGAGCCGGAGTTGTTACCGTTATCCTGACAAAGTTCATGATGGTGAACTGTGAGTGCCCAGCAGTGCTGGGAATGCGGGTGGTACCGCGGGCTGAAGTCGGCTCGTCCCAGTGTGGATGGGCTTTTTTTATTTTCCCATCCCTGGAAAGTGAAATAACAGTTCATTTATTAGCCAAAAATGAGCTGAAATGAAATGTAATGGCGTAAAAATGGAGGCTGTATGTTTAAAGCTGTATCTTCTAAATTGGATAGTGTCGCGCTTGAAGAAGCCCAGTTGAAGTTCTGGAAAGAAAAAGAAATCTTCAAGAAATCTTCCGATTATCGTCGCGACCGCAAGCCGTTCGTCATGTACGAAGGACCGCCAACCGCAAACGGAAAACCAGGCATTCACCACGTGATTGGGCGGGTTTACAAAGACATGTTCCCGCGCTATAAAACAATGCGTGGCTATTGGGTTGACCGCCGGGGGTGGTTGGGATACCCATGGCTTGCCCGTCGAAATTGAAGTTGAAAAGAAACTTGGTTTCACGAACAAAAGCCAAATTGAAGCCTATGGCATTGACAAGTTCAACGAGCTTTGCAAGGAATCCGCTTTTACCTATATTCAGGAATGGGAAAAATCACCGAGCGAATCGCTTATTGGGTTGATTTTGACCGGGCATATATCACCTACAAAAACGAGTATATTGAGTCGGTTTGGTGGCTGCTGAAAACCATTTGGGAGAAAGATTTGCTTTATCAGGGCTACAAGGTTGTGCCTTACTGTCCGCGTTGTGGCACGCCACTGTCGGACCATGAAGTGTCGCAGGGTTACGCGGACACGGAAGATCCGAGTATCACTGTGCGCATGAAGGTCTTGGATGAGGAAAACACCTGGCTGCTGGTCTGGACCACTACCCCCCCTGGACTCTGCCCTCAAACGTGGCGGTTGCCGCGCATCCTGAGGTTGACTATGCCCTGGTGAGCACAGTCGCCAGGCCGAAAGAACGCTATTATTTGGCTAAAGAGCTTATTCCCCCAGGTTTTTGGAGAAGAAGAACTGACTGTTCACAAAACTGTTCCTGGTTCAGCGCTTGAAGGCAAGCGTTATGAGCCGCTTTTCAAGTTTATGCCCTTGAAAAAGGACGCGCACTATATCGTCAACGCGGAGTATGTCACCACGTCGGATGGTACCGGATTGGTGCATATCGCGCCGGCTTTTGGTATGGACGACATGGAAGTCAGCAAAGTTTATGATTTGCCAGTGCTCATCACGGTGAATGACGATGGTAAGTTCGTTGATGAAGTTGAGCCCTGGGCGGGTCAATTTGTAAACATGCTGACCCTGATATCATCAAAAACCTGTTTGACAGGGGGTTTGATGGTAAAGAGCGAGCGCATGACGCATAACTATCCCTTCTGTTGGCGATGCAAAACACCATTGCTCTATATGGCGAGACCCAGTTGGTTTATCCGAACCACGGCAGTGCGGGATCGTTTGGTTGAAATTAATCAGGACATCAACTGGATTCCTGAGCACATTAAAGATGGACGCTTTGGAAAATGGCTTGAAAACAACATCGACTGGGCGATTGGCCGTAACCGCTACTGGGCGACACCATTGCCGATGTGGATCTGTGAAGATTGTGGTCATGAGCACTGTGTTGGTTCTCTTGATGAACTCACCCAGCTGACTGGTGAGGACCAAAGTGAGCTGGATATGCATCGGCCTTATGTTGATGATATTCACTTCGCCTGTCCTGAATGTAAGACCGGACGCATGAGCCGTGTGCCAGAAGTTATTGATGTCTGGTTTGATTCCGGCGCGATGCCTGTGGCGCAGTGGCATTATCCATTCGAGCATACAGATGAATTTAAAGGACAATATCCCGCAGATTTTATCTGCGAAGCCATCGACCAAACACGTGGCTGGTTTTATTCCCTTTTGGCGATTAGCACGCTGGTATTCGATTCAACTTGTTATGAAAATGTCATCTGTTATGGACATATCCTGGATGGCGAAGGCAAGAAGATGTCCAAACATGTTGGCAACGTGGTCAACCCATGGGATGTTATCAACAAACATGGCGCGGATGCCACGCGTTGGTACATGTACACCGCATCACCACCTGCCAACTCGCGAAACTTTAGCATTGAGCTCGTGGGTGAGGTTTTACGCACGTTTACGCTTACCCTATGGAACACGTATAGCTTTTTTTGTGACTTATGCCAAGCTGGATAACTGGAAACCAGGCAGTGGCGAAGCTGCAGTTTATTCTGATTTGGATAAATGGTTGCTTTCATCACTGGAAAGCCTGGTTCGAGAGGTAACCGAAGGCTTTGACAACTACGACGTCATCGCCGCGACAAGACCCATTGAGGCTTTTGTTGACCAGCTTTCAAACTGGTATTTGCGCCGTTCACGGCGTCGCTTCTGGAAGAGTGGTGCTGATGCGGATAAGATGGCTGCTTACGAAACGCTGTATAAGGCCTTGGTGACGCTTTCGAAGTTGCTGGCACCGACGATGCCTTTCCTGGCGGAAGAACTTTATCAAAACCTGGTTGTTTCGGTTGATGAAAACGCTTTCGAGTCGGTACATTTGGCTGACTGGCCCGAATATGATGAAAGCTTAATTGATACAAAACTCAACTATGACATGAGTGTGGTGATGAAACTGGCGTCGTTGGGTCACGCAGCACGAGCAAAATCGAGTGTAAAGGTGCGTCAGCCCCCTTTCCGAAGCAGCCTTTGCGGTTGGCAGTGCTGATGAAACGGACGTTGTTGATAAATTTGCGGATATTTTGGAAGATGAACTGAATGTGAAATCCGTCAGTTTGCTAACAACAAGTGATGACGCGCTTAGCTATCGGCTGAATCCTTTACCGAAACAGTTGGGGGGGCAGAAATACAAGGGACTGTCGCCGAAGATTCGCCAGGCGATTATCGCCTTGCCTGCCCGTGAAAGTGCTGAACGCTTCCTGAGTGGTCAGTCGGTCATGGTCAGCGTTGATGGCCATGATTATGACATCGAACCCGATGAGGTTGAAGTCATCACCGAATCGCGCGCGGGTTATGAAGTTGCTGCGGATGGCGCTTATTTGGCGGCACTGATCACGACCTTAACGCCAGAATTAATTAGCGAAGGAATGGCGCGCGAGGTAGTGCGTCGTGTGCAGGCTTTGCGCAAGGACGCTGGTTTGGATATCGCCGATAGAATTCGCTTGACTTATGCCGCGAGTCCGCGATTAGCTGAAGCAATTGAAGCTAACCGGGACTATATTACCAGCGAGACTTTGGCGCTTGAGTTAGAATTATCTGAGAACCCACAAGGTCTTGCCAGCGCTGAAGATCGCTTTGACGAGCAGGACCTAAAAATTGCGCTTGAAAAGGTTGAACGCGAATGAAAGAAAAGGTCAAACATAACGCATTTTTAATTGTCGTCATGACGCTGATTGTGGCTTTGGACCAGTGGACGAAACTTTTGGTTATGCATAAGTTTGAGGTGGGCGAGGGCATCGCGCCGATACCAGCTTTGGGCGATTTCTTCAGGATTATTCACTGGCGGAATACAGGTGCTGCTTTTGGCTTGTTTCAAAACGCTAATACGGTATTGCTGGTCTTGAGCATCATCATTGTGATTGCTGTACTCTATTATTATCAGCTGGTTAAAGCTAACGCGTGGCTGGCGAAAGTGTCGCTGGCGTTAATCCTTTCTGGCGCGATAGGGAACATCATTGACCGGATTAAGTTGGGCTATGTCGTTGACTTTTTGTCCTTCGGGCGTTTTCCGGTGTTTAATGTGGCGGATTCCGCGGTGACGGTTGGCGTTTTCTTGCTGGCTATTCAATATATGCTGGAAGAACGAAAAGCCTAAAGCAAAAAGAAGAAGCGCAGACCGAGAAAACCTGCAAAGAGTGCGCGACTGATAAAGAAATTGAGGAAGTTGTTTACAAAGTTGAGGACACTGAATGAGTCCCAGTTTTGAAAAGCATGTTTTTGAGGCTGCCGAAGCAGGCCGTTTGGACAAGTTAATCAGTGATACTCTGAGAGATGTTTCACGCGGGCGTGCCCAGACTGCCATCCTTGACGGACAGGTAAGACTGAATGGTGAGGCATGCCTGAAAGCGTCTACCCGCGTGGAAA
>JMBV01000189.1_pt1 | contig 23304 bp, 25 predicted proteins | sample 616531 | NCBI WGS metagenome assembly JMBV01 (sample SAMN02727904, study PRJNA239997) | anaerobic digester metagenome | biome: anaerobic digester; isolation source: mesophilic anaerobic digester inoculated with municipal waste water sludge... | place: Germany: Bielefeld University, CeBiTec ...
AAGGTTTGGATAAACTCGGGAACGGAGTTGGAATTTCCAACAAATTTTCCGGGAAAACGCGCGATATAAAACTTGCAGGAGAAATATATCTGGATGTTGCTCAATTGAGCAAACAACCCTTTATTGTCCATACTCCGGATCTGGATGTTCAGGTATTCGGGACCCGTTTTAATGTGTCGGCATATACTTTAGATAAAACATCCTCGGTTGTTTTGGTAAATGGAAAAGTACAGGTGAAAACCAAAGATAACAAGTCAATTATGATGAATCCTAACGAAATGGTTGAATTCCGTGATGGAAGTATTTATGCAGAAAAGTAGATGTTTCTTTCTATACTAGCTGGGTAAATGGAGTTTCATGTTTGACAGTACTCCGGTTTCAGAATTATTCAAAAAAAGTAGGGCGGTATTACAATGTTTCTTTCGAAAATATTGAAAGTGATAAAAAAAATTACCGGAAAACTATATCTCTCGGAAAATCTACGGGATGTTGTATCATCCATTTCTCTTTTGACCGGACAGGAATATATTATTGAAAATGATGTTATCAAAGTAATAAGATAATAATAAAAATTAATTTGCCTATGGACCCATAAATAAAACCAAAAAAAGTAGGCCGGAAGATGTTACCGCATCTCCCGACCGGAAGAAGATTAATTCACAAGATAATCCTAATTATTTCGTAAACTAAAATTCATGACAAATGTATGAAACAAAAAAATTAACGATGAAATTATTATACCGAAAAGATATAATAGAATTCTAAAAATCATGAAGATCTCTACATTATTCTTTTTTTTCTGTGTACTTTTTGTGTATTAGGGGAAAATATTTTTTTCGCAGAGTAATGTTGTTTCCCTGAATCTAAAAAAATGTCGCGATTAAGGATGCTATCTTTGAGATAGAGAAAGAGACAGGCTATGTTTTTATTTTTAATGAAGATGTTGAAATTATAATGAGAGATCGGGTAACCATCGATACTCAAAATAAAACAATAGAAACTATTTTAACCCAACTGCTAAAAGACAGAGACTTAAATTATAGTATCATTGGCAAGCAAATAACGATTTATGTAAAAACAAGAGAGAGGATATACAAATTGCAACAGCTCCAGTACCTTTGAAAATTGAACCTCAACAACAAGGAAAAACAATAAAAGGAAAAGTTATTGATGAACGAGGTGAGTCTCTACCTGGGGGGGTAACAGTCGTTGTAAAAGGGACATCGATGGGCACAACAACAGATATTGATGGTAATTATATTTTGCATAATATCCCCCCCGGTAGTCCTGTTATCATTTTTTTTCGTTTGTCGGCATGTATGCACAGGAGATTACCGTTGGAAATAGAACCACTATCAATATAACCATGAGAGAAGAGACCATAAGTTTGGGGGGGAAGTGGTAGCAGTGGGTTACGGTGTACAAAGGAAAGAAAGTGTGGTAGGTGCTATTTCTCAGGCCTCGTCTAAAGAATTGACGAGAAAAGGGTATGCCTCTGATTTTAAACAGGCTTTGGCCGGTCAACTCCCCGGGTTAGTCACAATTACATCTTCGGGAGAACCGGGAGGTGTTAAAGGTGAAAGTGCTACTTCAATTTTTATACGTGGGCAGAATACGTGGAATGGTGGACAGCCATTGATCCTGGTTGATGGGGGGGTTGAAAGAGATATGAGCAATGTGGATGTCAATGAGGTTCAAAGTATATCCATATTAAAGGATGCGTCGGCCACTGCTGTTTTTGGCGTAAAAGGAGCTAATGGAGTGATATTGATAACTACGAAAAGAGGAGAAGAGGGGAAAACAAACATCTCATTTTCATATAATACTACAGCTCAAATGTTGTCAAAAGTGCCTGAAACGTTAGAATCTTTTGATGCAATACAGATAAGAAATCTAGCTATTGAACGTGAAACACCACTAAATGAACCTTCATGGTTGGATTATATCCCGTATGAAATTTCAACCCGATATAAATCACCGCGACCAAAGGATTACGAGATGATATATCCGAATGTAGATTGGGAAAAAGCGATGTTTAAAGATGTGGGATTTTCCCATAAGGCTACGGTAAGTGCTTCAGGCGGGAATAAATTTGTACGTTTTTTTCGGTTCTTTGGCATACTTGCATGAAGGAGATATGTTTAAGGACTATGATAATCATAAAGGATACAATCCCAATTATAATTTTGATCGTTTTAATTTCAGGAGCAACCTCGATTTTCAGGTTACCAAAACCACCAATATGAAAATGAATCTCTCCGGGTATTACAGCCAAAAAAAATTCAAATTATAATGGTACGGAAGGTAGTCATGACTATCTGATGTGGCAGTCCATTTATTTTATGCCCCCCCGATGTGTTTTTACCTCAGTATCCCGATGGGCGTTGGGGGGGATGGACACCATTGGTAGGAAACCTGTATAATCCTGTGTCGGTAGTTAATAATGTAGGAGTTAGAAAACTAAGGCGGACACAACTGAATATTGATGTTGAATTAATCCAAAAGCTCGATTTTATTACAAAGGGATTAAGTACAAAGGCTGTATTAAACTATGACAATACCATTACAGGTGAAGGAGGAATATATGATTCTACGAATTCAGTATGGCCTCTTATGGATACGAGCAATACACCTTTTGCAGTTATCAATCCGATGTTATATACCGGACCCGATCAGGATCCAAGTGAATATACCACCTATTATCCTATTGGAGGATTATATAAGTATGACTGGGTTCAGCAACCCTGGACAATTCGTCCTGAAAGCATAGGCTCTGGAGTAACCCGAAGATTGAAGTACCAAATTCAATTAAACTACTTACGGCAATTCGGACTGCATAATATAACTGCCATGGGAGTTTTTACGAGAGACGAATATGCAAGCGGGGGGGATATGTTTAAAAATTACCGTGAAGATTGGGTATTTAGGACTACCTATGATTATGACACCCGTTATTTATTGGAGATAAATGGTGCATATAACGGTTCAGAACAATTCGGCCCAAAATATAGATTCGACTTCTTCCCCCCCTCGATAGGTATTGGATGGAATATCTCGAGTGAAAAGTTTTTCAATATAGATTGGATGAACAAGCTGAAATTACGCTATAGCTTGGGATATGTGGGTGACGACAGGGTAAACGCCCCCCCCAGATGGTTATATTCCACTCGGTATTCATACGGAGGAGCTTCGAGACTGGTTGATAATATATCGAGTACAAGCCCTTATTTGTGGTATAAAGAATTGGCCGTTGGGAATCCGGATATTCACTGGGAAAAAGCTCAAAAGCAGAACTACGGAGCTGAAGTAGGGCTGTTAGATAATCTAGTTACTGTTAATTTTGAGTATTTCAAAGAAAAAAAAGGACTGATATTTTACTTGCGGGGGGGGCGGTAGAAGCATTCCTGATTTTTTTGGTGCTACACCTGCTCCCGCAAATGTTGGACAGGTAAATTCGGGCGGTTACGAACTGGAGCTAAAGTTTAATAAACGATTCCGTGAGTTGTACTTGTGGTCATCATTCGCTTTGACTCATGCGAAAAATGAAATTAAATTTGCAGATGATCCGGTATTGTTTCCCGATTACCAAAAAAACAGGGATTCCCCCCCATAGGCCAAATAAAAACGCAATTAAATACTGGATTTTACAATAACTGGGATGAAGTATACGCGAGTGTCCCGACAGAGACAAATGATTTAGCTATGCTCCCCCCCGGATATTATGACCTGCTCGATTTTAACGCTGATGGAGTTATAAATAGTTTTGACGCCGTTCCTTATGGTTACTCCGAGGTACCTCAAAATTCTTTTAACAGTTCACTAGGTTTTGAATATAAGAATTTTAGCGTAATGGCGCAGCTGTATGGCGTGACAAATGCATCGCGCGTGGTACCTTTAATGAATTTTGCAGCAAACACAAACGTGGTTTTTGATCATGTAAGGGATTATTGGTCAAAAGAGAATCAAAATGCTACCTCTTTTCTGCCCAGATGGAAGACGCGGGGGGGAGAGAATATTGGGGATTATTATTTATATGATGCCTCTTATATCCGTCTTAAAACAGTTGAATTGGCTTATCTTTTTAACAGAAATGAAAATAGATGGCTTGAAAATACGGGAATAACCTCTCTTAGGATGTATGTGAATGGAGATAATTTGTTTTTTTTGGTCAAAACTTCCCGATGACAGGGAGGCTGCATGGTCTGGAGGGTCTGCAAATACAGGTGCTTATCCTACAGTTAAAAGAATAAATTTTGGTATTAACCTAACATTTTAAAAACAAGCGAGATGAAAAAAAACAATATATATACCACTATTCATATTTTTGATATTGATCACATCCTGTGAAAGCTACCTTGATAAGGCTCCTCAATCCGATATTGAGGAAAATGATGCTTTCAGAAATTTTATAAGTTTCCAGGGATTTGTGGAAGAGATGTATAATTGCATTACCGATTATAACAAAGTTGGTGCATGGAATGCATATCTGTTTGCCGACGAAACATTATATAACAACCCTTATGCATTTGATTTAGGAAACTATTGGGCTCAGGATCGCCCGTTTATGGGGGGGAGAACTGCTGATACAGGCTTTAATCCTAAAAATAAGAGAGTATGGCCGTTGTGTTGGTATGGCATCCGGAAAGCTAACTTGGGACTAAGCAAACTTGATTTATTGACCGATGCAACCCAAGAGGAAAAAGACCTCATCAAAGGGCAATGTTTATTTTTCCGTGGATGGTTCCATTTTGAATTAATGCGCTATTGGGGGGGTGGATTGCCCTATATCGATAAATACTTGTCTTCAGCGGATGATTTAAAGTTACCCAGATTAAGTTACAGGGAAACAGCATTAAAGGCTGCTCAAGATTTTGAGGCTGCGGCAGAATTATTGCCACTTGACTGGGACCAAACTGTTGTTGGAAAAAGAACGTTGGGAGACAATCGTCAGCGTATTAATAAAATTCATGCGTTGGGTTACTTGGGCAAAGATCTATTGTATGCCGCAAGCCCAATGATGAATGAGGAGTCCACTGGACATAATTCCTACGATGCTGAACTGTGTAAACAGGCGGCAGATGCTTTTGGAAAAGCGATCGATCTTTGTGATAAAACAGGAGTGTATAAATTACAAAGTTGGAATAACTGGACCGATAATTTCTGGGTGTGGTCTCCCAGTAATACGAAAAATTCAGGAGGTACGGAAGTAATTATGAATCCGACCGTATATGACCGAGGCAGAGTGCGTTGGTCAACCGTTTGTGGAACTCTACCCACACAATTCGGAGGAGGATATGCTGGAGTTGAGGTTCCTGCACATAACTTCGTTAAAAATTATGCGATGGCAAACGGATTGCCGATCGGCGATCCTGAATCCGGATATAATCCGAATGATCCGTGGGCCGGGCGTGAACCGCGCTTTTATTCGGACATTATTGTTGACGGTGATCAGATGGTTGTAAGTGCTGCAGGTGGAAATAATCGCTTTGCCCAATTATACAATGGAGGATTTCATCGGGCAACAACAGGTGGAAGTATTTCCGGTTATTATTATAAAAGGTTTTCGCCTATAGGATGCAATCCTTGGGACAAGGGATGGAATAATTTTCAGGCGTATGTTCCCTATCTACGTCTTGCAGATGTATATTTAATGTATGCCGAGGCTGTATTACAAGGATATGGCTCCGCCGCTTCCAGTTCCACCGTTTTAAGCCTTACGGCCGAAAGCGCTGTGAACAGGATTAGAAACAGGGCGCAACTTACGAATCTCGTCTCAAAATATACTGCAACTAAAGAGGCGTTTATGGGGGGGAGATTATTCGTGAACGTGCTGTAGAGTTAGCTTATGAAGCTCATCGTTTTTGTGATCTTCGCAGATGGAACTTAAACGGTGAGATTGAATATAGAGAAAAAAACGGCTATTGATTTTGATCGTGGAATAGATGGCAAACCTATCAATTTACAAGAAAGGATTATTATTACCAGGGTTGTTGAAAAAAAACACAACTGGTTGCCATTACCGCTTTCAAACACTAATTTATATCCTGAATTTCCTCAGAATCCGGGGGGGTGGTGATTCTAATATAATTATTTAAAATTGCGAAAAATGAATAATAAATATTTCAGAGCATTAGCCTTGTTCGTCTCTATAACCTTATTTTTTTTACGAAGAGGCATTTGCCGAAAAAAAACAATAAATATTACTGAACAGGTGAATGAAGTTCAATTTTTACCTGTCAATGGAACAGCTATTTCTACGAATGATATCCTAAATGATACTGTAAATATTGCTTTTGGAAAAATAAGGCGCGAAAATATTGTAGGATCGGTAAGTTTTATTAATTCAGAACCAATATTAAAAAAAATGACAATGTTCAATTTACTTCTGATGCGATGCTTGCTCGTATTCCCGGCTTACTGGGTTTTAGCAATATACGGGGTATCGGTAAAGCTTTATTTATAGTTGATGGTTTGCCGCGGGATATATCGACAATCAACTTTGCTGAAGTAGAACAGGTAACTGTATTGAAAGATATCAATTCGTCGGTACTATATGGTAGTGCAGCTGTAAATGGAGTGGTTCAGATCACTACAAAAAGAGGCAATGCCAGAAAAAAAACAGATTAACGTCACCGGTTATTACGGTATTTCGACACCCTCAATACTACCCAATTATTTATCATCGGCTGATTATATGACTTTGTATAATGAAGCACGTCAGAATGATGGCTTGTCAAAATTGTATGACGACGAATTGATAGCTAAATACCGTAGTGGAAGCAATTTATACATGTATCCCAATGTTGATTATTATTCTCGGGAATATCTCAGATCATTCAAACCGTTTTTCAAAACGATGGCTGAATTTTCTGGAGGTAACAATGTGGCAACTTACTATTCAAATGTAGGTTGGGAACAGATTGGAAGCATATTAAATTTTGGTGAAGGGAAGAAGAATCAAATGAACAGATTTAATATCAGAGGCAATGTAGATTTGAAAGTAAATTCCTTTATTACAGGGGCTATAGATGCCGTTGCCGTAATAACAAATGAGAAAGGGTCCATTTCAGATTACTGGGCCGGAGCTGCAACGCTGAAGCCCAATTTATTCACCCCCCACTGCTTCCTATAGACAACATAAGCCGGGAATTGAGAGAAACTTTGTTGTCATCCCGCAGAAACGATGTAGATGGGAAATACATCCTTGGTGGAACACAAAATTATTTAACCAACCCGATTGCCGATACCTATTTGGTGGAGAAAACGTAAATGTACAAAATTATCTATCTTTCAATAACAGGATTAAGGTTGATTTAAATAAAGTGTTAGAAGGTTTATCTTTTCATACCAATTTCAGTTTTGATTACTTGTCACTCTATGATCAGTATATAGAGAATACTTATGCAGTATACGAAGCGAAAAAAATGGGAAGGCGATACAATTGTAGAGCTTTCAAAATATGGTAATGACACGAAGCCTGGAGTCCAAAAAAATTAGAGATGCCAGTTATCAACGAAAGATAGGCTTCTATGGTATGTTTGATTATAAAAGAACATTGAATGAACGCCATCAGTTATCTGCTTCATTGTTGGGAATTGGTAATCTATATAAGGTTGCGGAAGATTATCAGAGTAACAAAAACTCCAATTTAGGGTTGAGGCTAAATTACATTTATAATCAAAAGTATATATTTGACTTTAGCAGTGCTTATACGCATTCGGTGAAATTAGCCGAAGGTTCCAGAAATGCTTTTTCGCCAACTTTCGGGTTTGCCTGGTTGATCAGTTCGGAGGATTTTATTACACGACTGAATTCAATCGATTATTTAAAGATTAAATTAACCGGAGGCATCATCAACAGCGATGCCGGGATAAATGGTTTCTATTTCCATATTAATCCATACGAATACAGCGGAAGTTATTCCTGGCAAGAAAAAGCATGGATGCAACAAGGGGGGGTGAGGTCTCTTTACGGAAGTAATAAAAATTTAGGTTTTGAAAAGCGGAAGGATTTGAATTTAGGTATCGAAGGCCTCTTCTTCAACCGGATGCTCGGATTGGAAGCAAATGTTTTTACAGCTACTATTCAGATCAGGTCACTTTTTTTTAAAGCAATGTTTCCCAGTTTTATTCGAATTTCGTACCGTATGTAAATTTTGGAGAAAATGCTTACAGGGGGGGAGCTGAAGTCGGATTGTCCTTTAATCACAAATATAAAGATTGGGAGATCGCTTTGGGAGCCAATGCTTTATATACAACATCTGACGTGAAGAAAAAAAGATGAAATATACGCCAACGATTATCAGTATCGTAAAGGCCATCCGGTTGATGCTATCTTCGGATTGGAAGCCGAGGGGGGGTTCTTCACGGATGAAAATGATATTTCTAATCATGCATTCCAGGCGTTCGGGATTGTGAAGCCGGGTGATATAAAGTATGTTGACCAAAATAACGACGGAGTTGTGAACGAAGATGATGAAGTTCCAATCGGACGCGCACAGGCCCCGTTCTCTTACGGGTTGAATCTACTGTTGTCTTATAAGAATATTTCACTGTTTACTATTGGTAATGGGCAGCTTGGGGGGGCTGATTCATATATTAATGGCAGCTATTACCGGACAGATGGAGACAAGAAATATTCAGATTACCTATTGGGGGGGCGTTGGACAGAAGAAACTAAAGCAACGGCAACTTATCCGCGCCTTACTACAATGGAAAGTACAAATAACTATCACAATTCAACTTTCTGGCTTTACAAAGATGATTATTTTACCTTGCAAAGAGTACAGCTGACTTATCAATTTCCTTCTAAAATAGCGGAATCACTGTTTATGAAAGGCCTGAATTTTTATTTTGCAGCTTCTAATCTTCTGACTATTTCTAAATATAGAGATATAAAAGAGCTAAGAATAGGTAGTGAACCTAATTACAGATCATTCTCGTTAGGTATGAAAATAATATTTTAAATCAAGAACGATTATGAAACATAATAAAGCATATATATTCATTATATTGATTTTATCAATTCCATTTATCTCCTGTGAGAATATATTTGAAGCAGAGGATGAGAACTTAGGAACAATGGACAGAATTTATCAAAACCCAGCTTTTGCGGAAGGTTTGTTGATGACTGCATATATTAAACTACCTACAAATGGATTATCCTTTAATGATTTAGCCACAGACGATGCGGTTAGTAACGATGAATCGAATGGATATCGCCGAATGGCCACGGGACAATGGTCTGCACAATACAATCCGGCAAGTTTGTGGGATAGCTCAATTTCTGCGATATTTTATCTTAATAAGTTTATTTCTGTCATAGACACAGTTACCTGGAAATGGACTGACAGTGAATTAAACAGGTTGTATAAAGTACGCCTTAGAGGTGAAGCGTATGCATTAAGGGGGGGGCTTTTTGAATATTACCTATTAGTTACAACCGGAGGCATAGGAGGTGGCGGGGGGGAGTTGTTGGGGAATTCCGCTTTATAATAATTTTATTGAATCAGACGGCAATTTTAATATTCCAAGAGCAAGCTTCAGAGAATCTGTTGATCAGATTTATGCTGATTTCGATAAAGCATTGGAATATCTCACGATGGATGATTATGGGGATATTAGTTCCCTAAGCGAACTTCCTGAAGGATTAGAAGATATTAAAAGTGTTGCAAACTATAACCTCGTTTTTGGGAAAGATATTGTCCATCGTATCAGCGGAAAAATAATCAAAGCGCTTAAAGCTCGTGTTGCATTATTGGAAGCAAGCCCTGCTTTTTCAGCAGGAGATATTGTTTTATGGGAAAAGGCGGCAAATTATGCTGCAGAGGTGTTGGATAAGATTGGAGGAATATCAGGACTTGATCCGAATGGCCATCGTTTTTACAATGGTAGTTTTATAGATGCGATCGATATGTCGAAAGGTAAGGATCAAAAAGAAGTGCTTTGGCGAAATGCAAAATACTCTTCTCTATCGTTGGAAACCAGGCTTTTCCCTCCTTCCTTGTACGGACAAGGTGATGTAAATCCAACCCAGAATTTAGTAGATGCCTTTCCTATGGCGAACGGATTTCCCATCACCGATCCAGAAAGCCTTTTCGATCAGGAAAAGCCTTATGTAAACAGAGACCCGCGTTTATCATTGTATATTTTACATAATAATAGTGTTCTGAAAGGGGGGGAAAATATACAAACTGGAGCAGGAGGCGGGATCAACGCGAAAGATTCTATTTCGCAATCGACACGTACAGGCTATTATATTCGCAAGTTACTAAGAGAAGATGTGAATTTAGACCCTGTGGCACGGATATCTAAAGACCATTATAGTATTCACATGCGTTACACTGAATTGTTTCTTATTTATGCCGAAGCGGCTAATGAAGCGTGGGGGGGTCCAGAAGGGGGGGTAGGTGCGCACTCATATTCTTCAAAAGATGTGATAAGAGCAATTCGTAAGCGTGCCGGTATAACACAACCTGATTTATTTCTGGCTTCTGTATCCACCAAAGAGGAGATGAGAGAGTTAATCCGTAATGAACGAAGGATTGAGCTCTGTTTCGAAGGTTTCCGGTTTTGGGATCTGAGGCGTTGGAAAGAAGACTTGACAGAATCGGCAAAGGGAATAAATATCAGCGATTCGAACTATACCATTGTTCAAGTGGAAGATCGCAAATACGATAATTCTTTCATGATCTATGGACCGCTTCCATACAATGATATACTGAAATATAATTCCCTTATTCAAAATAAAGGCTGGTAGTTATTGAAGTAAACACATTATTTATAGAAATTCATTATGAAAAAAAATATTAATAATCATAACGCTTGTTGTTATGTTGATCGCTTGTAATAATCAAGATGTTGACTTTCCTGATTTTGATTATACCGCTGCATATTTTCCGCGTCAATATCCGGTGCGAACACTAATTTTAGGTAATGACATATATGATAACACGAACGACAATAATCATAAGTTTCTCATCTCTGCAAGGTTTGGTGGAGTTTATAAAAACAGTAAGGACAGGCTTCTCAAAATAAGTGTTGATGAGAGTTTATGCAATAATGTATTATTCAAATCATCATCTGAACCGATACTTGCATTACCTCATGAATATTACAGTTTGAGTTCAACTGACCAGTTGATTATTCCGTCAGGTGAATTCTATGGCAGCATAGAGGTACAACTTACCGATGCTTTTTTTTAACGATCCCTTAGCCATTGAATTGGCTTATGTTATCCCTTTACGTATTGTTAGCTCGAATGATGTTGATTCGATTTTACAGGGAAAGTTGCGTAATCAAATTCCCGATCCTGACTACAGAATAGCAAGTCAGTGGGAAATAACGCCAAAAAAATTTCACCATGTTTGCTGTCAAATTTATCAATCCATATCATGGACATTATCTTCATCGCGGAGTAAGCGCCGTAAAAATAAGGAAGGAGAGTCACTCGAAACGATATCTTATCGCACAACTTATGTAGAACAAAATGAAATTTGGAAGCTTATAACTACGGGGGGGAAAAATCAGGTGTCTATCAAGGAGAATACCCATTCTTCCAAATTTACCGGAGGCCTGAATTTATTGCTGGATTTTTCAGAGGATGGAAATTGTACTGTGAGTGGAATTAGTTCAATAAAAACAGATACGGAAACAACTATTGATTATCCTGTGACCGGCAATGGAACTTTTATAAATGATGGAGATGCCTGGGGGGGGATCGAAGCGAGATGCTATTCATTTAAAATACCAATTTACGGATGGAATCAACACTTATTCCGCTACCGATACTTTGGTAATCAGGGATAGGGGGGGCGTTGTCATGGAGGCTTTTGAACCGGTAGTGATCAATTGATTAAATAACATCATAATATTTATATTTGCTTAATCGTGTGTTTAAATATGCGGTTTCATTTGACAAGATTAGCCGTTTCATTATTATGAGTATTTCAAAAAGCTTCTATAAATAATATGCAACTATATAACTATTAGTGGATTGCATTATATTAAAGCTTCATGACGTTTATTCTTGATCGCTAGAAGTTTATATATATATTAATCGAAATTTTGATCCTTATAAAATGTAGTGAATGTACCAAACAGAGGACGAATCTTTGCTAAAGTTTTAAACTTTGACAAAGATTCTCCTCTGTACTCTCTGATTTATAACAGACTATGACCAAATCAAATTTTTATGGATATATGGCAACTTATGTTACTGTAGTTAAGTATTATTATTCATAATGATTCAATGTGATTGGTTAGTTTATTGTTTTAATCGTAAAACTATTTACAACCAATTACTTAAAATGATGTTACTTTATGAAATTAACTCCTGTTATTTTAGGATTTTTTTTATAATGTCGATGTATTCATTCTCCCAAAATAGTTCCCAATATAAAGAATATACATCTGATTATTTAACCTATACCTATTCCGATGCAAATCCCATACCTGTATTTGGAAAGATATATCCTTATTTCCGATACGACGGTTATACTACTATGCCGGAAAAGAAATCATGGAAAGTTGTCGAACTTGAAAATGATTTTCTAACTATTATAATATTCCCCGAAATTGGGGGGGTAAAATATGGTCGGTGATCGATAAAAGATCGGGAAAAGAAATGTTTTATGGGAATAAGGTGGTTAAATTCAGGGATATCTCTTTACGTGGGCCTTGGACAAGCGGGGGGGAATCGAATTCAATTATGGAGTTATCGGCCATTCTTCATCCTGCTCTTTTCCTGTTGATTACCTTGTGCGAAATAATAAAGACGGAAGTGTTAGTTGTATAATTGGAATGCTGGATTTACTTACACGCACTTATTGGAGTGTTGAGATCAATTTACCAAAAGACAGAGGGTGGTTCACTACAAAATCTTTCTGGCATAACCGTTCAGGTTATTCTCAACCGTATTACAATTGGGTAAACACGGCTATTACAGCCAAGGATGATTTAATGTTAATTTATCCGGGGACTCACAACATCGGTCACGACGGTATGCTTATTTCCTCCTGGCCCGTTGATTCGATCCAAAATAAAGATATTTCGATCTGGGCTGAAAATAATTTTGAGAGCGATAGGTCCAAATCTTATCATATTTTCGGTAGTCATGATTCCTATTTTGGAGCTTATTGGAAAAGCGATGATTTCGGCTGGCTGCATTATGCCGATAGGGAAGAGAGGCTTGGAAAAAGATGTTTAGTTGGGCTTTATCAGACTTAGGTAAGATATGGGAGGAATTATTGACGGATCAAAACGGGCAATATGTTGAATTACAAAGTGGACGGTTGTTTAATCAGAATATGGTGAGTAGTTCTTTAACTCCTTTTAAGCAGATTTTATTTCAACCCTATCAGACCGATGTATGGACGGAGTATTGGTTCCCTATTGAAAAAAATTAAGGGCGTAAAAAAATGTCTCTTTAGTGGGTGCGATCAATGTTGAAAAAAACCGGAACTCATACGATATTTCGATTTATCCGTTACAAACATCTGAGGATACCTTGACTTTGTATGACGGCGATGGTCAGGTCATTAAGAAAGAATATGCAAAATTAGATATCCAACAACTTTTTCCCCCTGAATATTCCTGTCTCTGAAAACGAAGAGCTAACAAAAATTTTTTTTACGGACATCGTTTGTTGTGGCAAAAAGAGGATAATATGTTAAGCCGTCCGGTAAAAACCATCGACAATTTTGATTGGGACACAAGTTACGGACATTATCTCAAAGGCCGGGATTTAATGGGATTTCGCTTGTATGACCAAGCTGAACCGCATATAAAAGAATCTTTAAGGCTAAATCCTAACTATATTCCTTCATTGGTTGAATTAGCCAGGTTGTACTTCTATCAGATGAAGTACGACAGCGCATTTTCAGTTGCTAAAAAAGCATTATCTATTGATACATATGATGTGGCAGCCAATTATGAATACGGTTGCGCAGCGCTTCGATTGGGAAAATATTTCGATGCGCTTGACGGTTTTGAAGTAGCTTCATTGAGTGAGTCTTATCGGAGTGCGTCATATACCAAGATCAGCGAAATTTATTTGGCCCAGAAAGATTTTGAGAAATCGCTGGAATATGCGCAAAAGAGTCTTGTAAATAACCAGAACAACATTCAAGGATTGCAGTTATCCTATTTAAGTTATACACTAACAGGCGAAAACAAAAAGCAGAAGCTGCCGGAAATCGAATATTGGAACTGGATCCGCTGAATCATTTCGCACGGTTTGAAAACTATTTAAAATGTGGCGATACCCAAGCATTGGCTGAATTTAAGGACGGCATTCGGAATGGAATGCCGGAGCAAACCTATCTGGAATTGGGGGGGACGTGGTACCACCAAATGAATTTGCCGGATAGAAGCCTTAAAATATTGGAGCAATCGCCCGAAACACCGGTTGTATGTTATTGGAAAGCGTTTTTAAATGACATCCTTCATATGGAAGTTGAAAAAAAACAATCAATTTACAAAAAGCACTTGAAGGAGAACTTACCTTTCAGTTTCCTTTCAGGGAAGAGAGCAAAACCGTTTTTGAATGGGCAATAAAAGAACAATCGCACTGGAGGCCACGTTATCTGTTGGCTTTGCTTTATAAGGCCAGGAACAGAGATAACGAGGCGTATAATCTGTTGTCTTCTCTACATGAAGATGTCAATTTTGCTCCTTTCTATTCATTTTTTTGCACAGTTGGAATCAGATCATGCAGCTAAAGAAAATTATCTAAAGGAAGCAGTTTCTTTGGCACCTGCCAAATGGCAATACATTAGCGATTTAACCCGCTATTATCTTGCCAACAATGAGAATATAAAAGCGCTCGAAACTATTGCTCCTTTCTACAGAAACAGTCCGGAGCAATATCAGATTGGATTGTTGTATACGCGGGCTCTAATAAATAATAAGAAGTACGTAGCAGCGGAAAATATATTAAGTGATATTATTGTTCTTCCCGCCGAAGGTTATCGTGATGGGCATAAATTATACCGGCAGACAAAACTGATGTTGGCGGCGGAAGAACTTTTGAAAAATAATTTAGCGGAAGCTCAACAAAATAGATGAGGCGCGACAATATCCCCGGAACCTTGGTGTTGGCAAACCGAATGATGATGATATTGATTTCAGGCTAGAGGATTGGCTGAATGCCATGATTGCACAGAAAAGTGGGGAAATAGCCGAAAGAAACAAATATTTGAAAAAAAGTTGCTTTTTCAAATAAGTACGATATTTCAGTAAATTGCTTGTTGCAGATCCTGGCATTTTACCAGTTGGAAGAAAAACAACTTGCAGAAGAGATGTTGAATGATTGGTTGTCAAAACAAATTAATCCCGATATAAAAGCATGGGGAACTGCTTTTTATAACACACATATTGATAAGCCTTATCTATTATCTTATAAGTATATTGCGGATATTATTGAGTCGATTACACACTCTGAATTTACAAGAATGTTTTAATCGATTAGGAAAGAATAACGGTTTAATTATTTGAAAATAAGAAGATAAAAAGTATTTAATAATGAAGAATGATTTTTTTTACTAACAATATTGCTATTTTTTTTATAGTTTTCCCTTTTCCCAGAATGTATTCGCAAACCGTATCGGAAGTACAAAAACCGGAAGATATGGCAGTGGTATATGTGGAGAGAAATCCGAAACCTGTTGCAACAGAATTGGAAAAAAAAGAATGGCTTTATCGCTTACCCCCCCAGTCATTCATTGGAAATGTCGTTCGAACATTCGAGGCCCGATTCAATACGGCTTACGGGTATCGATGCTTTTGCAGCACAGGGAGAAATAATCCCGATAACTTTCTGTCTGTATGCCTTACGTGATTTGAAGGATGTTAAATTGACCATTTCAGAATTGAGAAAGAACGATGGCTCAATTATTCCGGCTGCAAGTATGAATTTGCATATAGTGAGGTACTTAACCAAGAGATTTATGTATCAGAAACTTCAACATTTGGTGAGTGCTCCTGCGTACATTACTTTGCTTGAAAAACCTCTTTCAATTTCTGCCGATAGAAGTGAAAAATTTTGGATAAATTTCAATTCTCCCGAGAATACCACTCCCGGGGTGTATACCGGTACGATCACCCTTCAGACAAAAGAAGCATCTCAAAAGATCCCTTTAAAATAAGGATTCTACCTTTTAAACTTCCAGAGCCCAAAGGGTTGCTATATGGAATGTACTATATGGCCTATAATCAAATATTTGGGAATCTTAAAACGGTTGACGAGATACGTGCACAAGTGCGGCACGATTTGGCGGATATGCGGATTCACGGCATGACCTCCTTAGGGATATGCAATGGGGTGGAACCAAGCAGTTATACCGTTTCCGATAAAGGAGAAGTGAAGTTTCATTTCGATGGTACCACGCTTTTCGAATTAACAATGGAGGCATACAAAGAATTCAAATTTACAGAACCGGTTATCGATATGTCCAAGGCAGCTCAAAAAGCAATTAGAGGATATACATTCGGTACTCCTGAATATGATTCAATCTATGTTGGCTTTTATAAAGAACTGTTTAAAGAAGCAAGGTCTAAAGGATGGCCTGAAATATACATCCAGCCTTGCGATGAACCAGGATGGCATTCGCAACAGGAACGCGATGAGAATCTGCATTTATTGAAAGTACTGAAAGCGGCCGGTATTCCAACGGAAATAGATGGTCCAGGGGGGGATGATTACTTTGTAAATATTGCGGGACCACATGCCGATTTTTGGAATTATAATGCTGCGCTCAGCTCGGAGGAAGATGTACGAAAAGCACAGTCGGAGGGTCGCAAAGTTACTCTATATAATTACGATGTTTCGGGTTGGCTTGGAGAATGCAGTCGTTGGGCAACTGGACTGTTTAACTGGAAGTTTGGGCTTGACGGTGCATTTAACTGGGTATATTATGGAGGCAGAAAAGATCTTTATAATGATCTTGACGGGAATAACGGCGATTGGATGCACTATTATCCCAAGACAGCAGAGCATCCCGGAGGCAGCTCCATTGGCTGGGAAAGTATTCGCCAAGGAGTAAACGACAGGCACTATCTTGAACTTTGTCAACAAACCATCTCAAGGGCAAATATCAAGGGAGGTGCGGCCGCTATAGTTGCCAAAAAGGCAGATGAAATGCTCAGAGAACTACGTGCAAATTTAAGCGACAACCCGGCAGCTCAATACAAAAATATGGATTGGACGATGTTTCTTCCCGAAACAGAAGCTAAAAAATACAGCTTTATTCCTCCCATTCACGGGAAAATATCTGCTTATGCCAGTGGCGAATACAAGTACGGGAACAATCTTAAATTGGATGATTACGATAAAATTCGCTGGATGGTAACAACACACATCGTTAATATGATGGAAAAATGGGAGAGATCGCACCTGCCGGTATTCCGGTTACTTCTGATGTGAAAATATCCAAGACAATCCCCCCCAAACCGGAATTTGCTCAAAAACAATTAAAATCCCCCCCTTTTAAAAAATACTCCGGTTATTGATGGCCAAATTACTCCTAATGAATGGAAAGACGCTGCCGAAGTACAATTGACGCTGAATGATGTTTTCGAAGCACCTAAAATGCATACAAAAGTACATTGCGGGCTGCGTAACGATATGCTTTACATTGCATTCACCTGCACTGAGGAAGTGATCGATTTTCTTACCGTTAATGCTAACAAACAAGGGGGGGATAATGTTACAAGTGATGACTGTGTAGAAGTATTTCTCGATCCCGGTATTACGCAGAGTAAATTTTATCATGTAGCCGTAAATCCGCTTGGAATCTATTTGACGGATGGAAGTTATAAGAATTGGAATCCCGATATAAAAACGGCAGCATCGATAAACAAAGAGAAACAGGAATGGATTGTGGAGCTCGGCATCCCTGTAAAAGGGATGGAATTAGCTCCCCCCCGGTTTGGATTGAACTTCAATCGTGAACGCAGGCCAAAAGATGCGTTGCTCGAACTTTCATCGTGGGTAATGACAAGAGGTGGCTTTGGCAGGCCGGAGAGATTTGGAACCGCAATTATAGTTGATTAGCGAAGCAGACTTTTTATTCTATAGAATTGTGGTCTGTTTTATAAAAAGAATAACAAGGAAAGTTTGAATATTATGTAATGCATTATTTTGAATGGTGCGTTAGAAATGAGTGTTTATTATTTAATTTAAAACAGAAGATCATGAAAAATTATATCTATTATATTATCATTCTACTGCTTTCTGGAGTGTTTATTCACTGCCGGCAAGATGAAATACCTCTTCCGGAAGAGATAATTCCAGAAGAACCGGCAACCCCCCCGGAAATAGTGACGCGATATTATGTTTCAACAAAAGGAAACGATGCAAATTCGGGTATGGGTTCATCCAAAGAAAAAGCTTGGCGCACTATTACCTATGCGGCAACAAAAGCGGTAGCAGGTGATACAGTCTGTATAGAAGGAGGAAATTATGAAAATGAAAATGTGGTCATCACCAATGCGGGATCGGACGGCTCTCCTATTGTCTTTATGGGATACAACGGTACGCCGGTCCTCGACGGTGGAGATTATACGAAGAAAGGAATTTATATCTATGGCAAACCATATATAGTTTTAAAGAATATACGCGTAAAGCGTTATCTTTACGGTATTTGGGTTGATAACAGCCATCATGCGGTTTTAGATGGTTGTATAGCCGATTCATGTTGTAATGTCGATTATGTGAATAAGGGATACGATGGTTACGGTATTTTAGTCAAGAAAAGTAATTATTCAACCGTAAAGAATTGTTCGGCAACAGATAATGGAGGTAATAACTTTTTTTTATCCCAAACCGATAACTGTACTCTTCAGAATTGCAAGGCATATTGTAGGCAAACTGCCAATAACCGGTTTATGACAGACTATTTTGTTGTGTTGGCCTGGAGCAGCAACAATACGGTACGGGATTGTTATGTTGAAGATATAAACGGTTCATACAAGGGAAATCATGGTTTTATTGTTAAGGATAATCCCGGAGACAGTGGAGGACAACCATCCAGTACAGGGAACTTATTTGTAAACTGTTCGGCTAAAAAAAATGGAAGAGTGTTTTTCATTTGCTCATGGGACCTATAATAATAAGGTGGATAGCTGTTTCGCTGATAATACCGGGAAAAACTCAATGTTTAATTTCTGTGTACAGAATCGGGATGGTGCCTATAGCAATATGATAGTTAACAGCAGATTTAAAGGTAAGACCGGTATTGTTAGTGTGTATGATGGTACAGAGGGAGCAAATCCACAAAATCAATCAGATAATGTCTTTTTGAACTGTATCTTTGAGGGTGATTTACAGAATAACACAATTGGCGTTTTTTTACGAAACTCAAAAATACTGCATTCAAAACTGCAACTTCATTAATATTCCCTTCTTATTCCGCTTTAGTTTAAGTAGTTCAGGGTCTGATGGTAATTCGGAAACAGTCTTAAAAACTGTATTCTTTCAGCGGTTAATAACCAATTTGATGACCGTTCTCTTTCTGCTCCATGGGGTTTTAATAGAACGGAAACGGGCTATGATGATATGGAAGATGTTTCAGTTTCATACACCAATTTCTGGAATGGTTTTGCAAAGCTTTCAGGTACCGGAAATATAGCCGTTGATCCGCTATTTGCGGATGAAACGAATGGTGATTATCACCTGAAATCAAAAGAAGGAAGATGGAATGGAACAGCGTGGGTTACCGATAACGTTACCAGCCCATGTATAAATGCCGGAAACCCTGATGATGAATATTCAAAAGAGCCTTCTCCAAACGGTGATAGAATTAATATTGGAGTTTACGGAAATACTTCTGTGGCTTCAAAAGGTAGTGAAAACGCATCTCCCCAGTGAATACGGATAAAATAACTTTTGTGACTGAAAAGTCTGTCGGGGGGGAAACAATAAGGATAGCCTTGTATGCGGCAGCGGAAATCAGGCTGATGTTTGGATTGATCTCAATAATAATGGGATTAAAGATGAAGGTGAAACGCCGGATTTCCCCTATTCTGTTTCCACTGGACTCACGAATTATGTGATTGGCGCACAAACCATCACCGTCTATGGGAATGTGTATCGGTTAGATTGCTATAGTAATAATAGAATTTCAGCTTTGGAGCCAGCAAGTAGTTCTCTTACCCACTTGTTCTGTCATAATAATAGTATTAGAGAGGCGAATATGACTACTTTAATGAACTCATTATTCGACCGGAAAAGTATTTCAGGTGGTACATTAGTCATTGTTGATACCACTTTGCCTTCAGAGCAAAACGTAGCTTTAAAGTCTGACGTGGATGTTGCCGTTGAAAAAAAACTGGTCAGTATATGATTACAAGGGGAGTAATGCAAACAAAGTACCTTACGAAGGTGAATGAAAAGTTTAAATATTATTATCATATTCAACACTTCGGTATTTTTAAATAATTCTTATAATTCATTGAATATCAATAGAGTATGGCGCTTTCCGGGATTTAGCATAATTTATTGACTGTCAGTGTTATAAATGAAGATTTAACGAAGCATTAATATTCAAAATATTGAAATATAATTTTAGGAATCTATTTTTAGGGATAAAAGGACATGCCTCCCTTTGTCTAGGTTGAGAAAATTTTTTTTATTAGCTGGATTTGTTGTGTTATTATGGAAATACATTCTGAATCCAAACCTGAAACAATAATTAAAATGAAATTTAAGAATAAAAACTATTCACGTCGTGAATTTATAAAAACGAATTTAATTGTCGGAACGGGTGCTGTCATGGGAGCGGGAACGACAGGCAGGGTGCTGGCAAGTTGTACGGCGATAAACAAAACCACGCCCGCCGTTTTAGGTGGAAGCCCCCCCTGATAACCTCCCACGACTGGCCTTCGTGGCCTGTGTGGAAACCGGAAACCGACGAGAAGAGATTGCTGGAGGTGATGCGCGGTGGGGGGGTGTGGTCGAGGGACAAGGTCACGGATGAATTCGAAAAAAAATGGGCGCAACTGCTGGGTTCCAAACGCTGCCTGGCTGTGGTGAACGGAACCAATGCCCTTAATACAGCCCTGGCGCAGCTGGAGATCGGATGGGGGGGAGACGAGGTGCTGGTCACGCCCTACACTTTCATCGCGTCCGTGTCGTGCATCCTGTTCAACGGGGGGGCCATTCCCGTTTTCGTGGACGTCGATCCCGAAACTTTCCAGATGGATCCGGACAAGATCGAGGAAAAGATAACCCCCCGCACCCGTGCAATTCTACCCGTTCATATTCTGGGACTACCCTGCGATATGGACCGGATCATGAAAATAGCACATAAACATAACCTGTTGGTGGTTGAAGATGCTTGCCAGGCATGGTTGGCAGAGATTAACGGAAAAAAAAGGTCGGCACCTTCGGGAATGCTGGGTGTTTTAGCTTTCAAAACTCCAAAATATGCCTATGGGCGAAGGGGAGCCATCGTCAGCGACGACGATGAATTCATGGACCGTTGTTTTTCGTATCACAATTACGGCAATCCTTACGGTTCTACAGCGGGGCAAATCGGTGCCGGTACCGTGATGGTAGGCACGAAACTACGCATTACCGAGTATCAGGCAGCTATCGGATTGGCACAGCTTGAGCGTTTGGAAGAGCAGACAACGGAAAGGAACGAAAATGCCAGGTATCTTCGGTCGCTAATCGCAAAAATTCCGGGAATTGTACCTTATAAGCTATATAAAAATGTAACAAGAGCTGCTTTTCACCTGTTCCCATTTTTGTATAACAGAGAGGATTTCAAGGGATTGCCCCCCCGGAATAAATTTTTGGAGGCGTTGCATGCCGAAGGCGTTCCCTGTTCCGGTGGATATACGGAATTAAACAAAATGCCTTATTTGAAAAATGCCTTTGAAAGCAAATATTTCCGAAAATTATATCCTGCTGAGAGGCTGAATTACGATAAATACGCAGAGGAGAACCGGTGTCCGGTGAACGAGAAACTGTGCAACGAACAGGCAGTCTGGATCCCACAAAATATACTGTTGGGTTCTAAATCGGATATGAAAAATATAGCATCCGCCATCGAAAAGATTTATCATAATGCAGAACAGATAAAGAACAAACAGTCATGAAAAAAAATTCATCAGTGATAGTCTTGATAGTCTTGAACCTGTATCTAATTTTGTGCATGTCATTTTTTCCTGAATCTGTTCAAGAAAAAAAATGATATTCAAAATAAACCGACAACAGAAGGATTGCATGCTGCTGTTTTTGATATTGATATCACCCCCCCTCCTATTAGCTACAAAATGCCGTATGGAGTTGTAATAAATACATGGGATTTGGGGCTTCGGGCAAAAGGGATTGTTCTATCCGGCCCGGGAGAACCGGTCGTCTTGGTTTCTTTGGACTGGCTCGGCATAGCGAACGACTGTTACGATGAGTTCAAGCGTTCGCTTGCCCGGGCTGCGGGAACCACACCAGAACGGGTGGCCGTTCACGTTGTCCACCAGCATGATGCCCCCCCTTATCCACGTGATTTCATAAACGACAATTTTGCATTGTCTGTTATACACCGCCTCGAAATGGCAGTTGCAAGTTCATTCGAGAATTTTATTCCCGTTACACACATAGGATTTGGTGAAGCGCAAGTGTACGGAGTGGCTTCCAACCGGCGGATTCTTGGTGTTGAAGGCAAAGTAAAGGCCATGCGTTGGACAGCCTGCAAAGATTCCACATTACGTGCCGAGCCCGAAGGATTGGTTGACGCGAAGCTGTCGGCTGTGAGCTTTTGGAATGAGGATAAACCCGTTGCTGTGTTAAACTTCTACGCCACTCACCCGCAAAGTTATTACGGCACCGGCGTACCCAATCCAGACTACCCCGGGATAGCCCGTTTTTATCGGCAACTTGCTGTACCCGATGCGTTACAAGTTTATTTCACGGGAGCAGGTGGAAACGTGGGAGCAGGTAAATACAACGATGGTTCGCAAGAAAACAGAGGTGTTTTAGCTGAAAGAGTTGCAGACGGGATGAATCGGGCTTGGGAAAATTCCAAACGAAGTCTTGTTGCAACTTCCGATATTAAATGGAGTGTTGAACCGGTTTCTTTACCGCTGGACTCGGTAAAGGCAGGCAAAGACCTTTGGCAGAGAACAAAATCGGGGGGGAAAAAAAAGTTGACATCCAGTGCCTGGCTCTTGGCAACTCCAGGATTCTTTTTCTCCCGGGAGAATTAACGGTTGAGTATCAGTTAGCCGCAAAAAAAATGCGACCAGATTTGTTTGTTGCTATGGCGGCGTACGGCGACCTGGGGGGTTTGGATATATTCCCAGT
>JMBV01000190.1_pt1 | contig 23069 bp, 30 predicted proteins | sample 616531 | NCBI WGS metagenome assembly JMBV01 (sample SAMN02727904, study PRJNA239997) | anaerobic digester metagenome | biome: anaerobic digester; isolation source: mesophilic anaerobic digester inoculated with municipal waste water sludge... | place: Germany: Bielefeld University, CeBiTec ...
AGTTACCGATGCTAAGGGGGGGCGGTATGTGATGGAGGGGCGGTTAGCTGATTCCCATCAGATTGATTTACGCACACAACCGAAAGGTATCTACTTCATCAAGTTTACCGGCGACAATGTTCTTCATATCGAGAAACTTGTTGTCAGGTAATCAGCGATGTCAGAAATCAAAAAAAGCCCTGCTGGTTGGCGGGGGGCTTTTTATGAGTTTCAAAAGAGGTAAATCGAGATGAAATAAAAAGCTCCGTTTAGAAGGTTAGTTATATCTTCTGTACAAAGCTTTTTGCGCTATCCACCTTTTTTTTATTTATACTTTTTCTTCAATAATAATCATCTTTTTGTTTTTAGCAACACAGTCGCCCAACGTTTATTACAAAACCATATCGAAAAAGCGAAAGGTACGATGCACCCCAATATTAAAACCAAATGGTTTCGATTTTTTTAGAATTCAACCCAAATAAAATATTTGAGAAGTTTTAAAATCAATAGCATACTTATATATGGGCTTTCTAAAGGTCAATTAGTTTCAATGTGCTTCACTGTGTTCGGTCCTTCGGATAATCTCGTTTTGTAGGTCTGTACTCAGATCGTTAAAATAATCGCTGTAACCTGCAACCCGTACAATCAGATCACGATACTTTTCGGGATTCTTTTGCGCTTCTTTAAGAGTTTTTGCCGATACCACATTGAATTGCACATGATGACCATCCAATCTGAAGTAGCCGCGGATAAGATGAGTAAGTCTTGCAATACTTTCGTTATCATTAAAAATGAAGGGGTAAATTTTTGATTAAGTAAAGTTCCGCCAGTAAGGATATGATCAATTTTGGATGCTGATTTTAAAACTGCCGTTGGCCCATTTCTGTCAGCCCCCCCTGAACCGGCGATATCCCCCCCTCTGATAGTGGCTCTTTTGCTTTTCTTCCGTCAGGGAGTGCGTCTATTTTGCTTCCAAAATACACATGACTTGTAGTAGGCAACATGTTGATCCTGATCTTTCCGCCTCTTGAATTGGGACGTCCGTTTACAGCTTTGTAAAATATTTCAAAACCTCTTGAGCAGCCTGATCGGCATAATCATCATCGTTTCCGTATTTTGGCGTCTCGTGGATTAACCGGTATCGTAGCTCCTCCTCTCCTTTAAAATTTTTCTTTAAAGCTTCGATGATCTCAGAAAGAGAATAATTCTTTTCGTCAAAACATGATATCGTATAGCAGTTAAGCTGTCGGTAATACTTCCAAGTCCTACCCCCCCTTGTATGTAGCTGGTATTGTATCGTGCCCGCCGGCATTATAATCTTTACCATTAGCCACACAGTCTTCGATAACTAATGACAGGAACGGCGCCGGCAGGTTGTTGGCTATTATTTGTTCGATTATGTTGTTCCCTTTTATCTTTATGTTGATAAAATAGTTTAACTGTAAGCTGAATGCCACTAAGAGGTCGTTATATGTTTTAAAATTATTGGGATTGCCGGTTTTTATTCCTATTAATTTACCGCTTTGCGGGTCGGTGCCATTATTTAGGGTTAGTTCTAATACTTTAGCGAGGTTGAAATATCCGGTAAGGAAATAAGCTTCGGTGCCAAAAGCACCACTTTCCACACATCCGCTGGCGCCGCCATTGCGTGCATCCTCTATGCTTTTTTTCCTGCCTTACTAATTGTTGTACTATTGCATCGGTGTTGAACATAGAGGGCTGTCCAAACGTTAGTTAGTAATCTTGACAGCGCGCTGGATAAAGAAATCCGGATTCTTCTTGCTGACCTGTATCATTGAACTCGGTTGAAGCAGTCGCATCTCTTCAATGACGTCGAGAATGATATAGCTTAGTTCATTTACTGCGTCGCTTCCATCCACCTTTACTCCACCAAGGTTTATTAGAGCAAAGTCGGTGTAGGTGCTGCTTTCCAAAGCTGTTACTCCTACTTTGGGCGGCGCAGGATGGTTGTTAAATTTTACCCAAAAGGCCTGAAGGAGCTCGACAGTATTCTCTCTTGATAGTGTGCCCTGTTCTGTCTCTTTAACGAAAAACGGATATAGATGCTGGTCGAGCCTGCCAGGGTTAAAGCTATCCCAAGGGTTAAGCTCGGTGATCACACCGACATGAATAAACCAGTAGTGTTGCAGAGCTTCATGGAAGGTTTGGGGCTTGTGCTTCGGAACGTTACGGCAGATAGCGGCTATTTCTTTAAGCTCTTGCTTCGGTGCAAATTTTTTTTCTGCTAAAGCTAACTTTTCGAGTTCCTCTGCATGACGATTTGCATATTTTATGATGGCCAATGCGGCAATCTTCATCGCCTTAAGCTCTTCCAACTTATTGTAAGCTTCCGGATCGTTAAAAAGTCAAGCGAGCTGATCGTGGTTTCAATATCATTAATAATGTCGGACATTCCTTTTTCAAATATTTTGCTTCCTCCTGCTGTGTGTCCTGGCGCTCTTTGTTCTTGAAACTCAGTAAATACCCCTGCTGCATAAGCCTCGTGCCATTCGTTGTGCATATTATTCATGATCCGTTCTCGATTAGTCTGCCCTTTCCAGAAGGGTATCACGATCTCTTCATAGGTTTGAAAACGCTGCTATCTACCTTGTACGATACTTTTGGCCTTTTGTCCAACATGTTGAGGTCGTCCAAAGTATGTAAGCAAACTTCAGGGTATGTAGGTGTTGCTTTAGGCGCCGGCCCGCGCTCGCCTACTATCAGTTCGCCGGGATTGATACATATCTTTTTTTTGCTCAATAAATAATCGAATGCCATTGCACGGCATACCGGAATAGAGACCTGACGGGCTTCAGGGCTTTTATAAAATTCGGTAATCAGTACGGCTCTTTCCGCTGAAATAGTATTTATTGCATCAAGGCTGTTTGCCTCAACTTTGAATACGTGGAGTCATCATTTTTTTTATCCTCCTATTTTTGTTTTAAATCCTTCTGTTTCAAATAAATTAATAAAATCAGTAATATCTTGCTTTTCAGTTTTTTTGCTTTTTAAAATTCGCAAAATTTCTCTTTAGACGTGCATATTTTGATTTTGCCATCTCATGGTAGGGGGAGAAGGTTAACTTCTCTTATACCATCCCCCCTGCAAGTTTAATAGTGCTTGCAATTTTTGATAAAGTATCTAACGAATCATTAAATCCTGGAATCACCGGTATTCTGATGATTATCTTTTTTTGGACAATGTTAATAAACGGAGATTTCGCAGTATAGTTTTGTTCGATCTCTTAGTGTATTCAATGTGTAGTTTTTCGTCATAATGTTTCAGATCGTATAAAACAGATCGGTGTAGGGTATAATTTTTTTGAGATCCGACACTTTGGCGTATCCACAGGTGTCCACAGTAGTGTGAATTCCATGTTCTTTTGCCAAAAAAAAGCAATGACTTTAAGAAATCAGCTTGTGCCAGAGGCTCGCCACCACTGAAAGTAACACCCCCCCATCGCTCTGATCGAAAAACACTCTATCTTTTACAACCTCTTTAATAACCTCATGGGCATCCATAAAACGGCCAATTTTCTCATTAACCACAATTTCATGACTATTGAGAACATTCTTTTTATAATAACTTCAACACTATGTTTTGACTTTCGGGATTATGGCACCAACGGCACTGCAAAGGGCATCCTTTCAGAAAACTGTTGTACGTATGCCCGGTCCGTCATGTATGCAAAAACGTCTGATATCGAAAATAACACCTTTCATGTGTGATTAAAAAAAGAAAAATTAAATTTGAGTGGTAAAGAGAATGTTGATCCGTTGCGAAATCAGAAAAGCCAACATTCATAAAGGCCTTTGCCAAAATTGTGGTAGAGGTTAGAATAATACCGAGGCCTTTTCATTTTAATAGGTTAATTTGAGAGGACAAAATTAATTCTTTTTGAATTGAATCTGACTCTTTAGCATGTAATAAGAAAATGTAAAGTTAGTGAGTCGTGAGTTGCTTGTTTGGCTTCTTTGAGCGGCAATTGTTTTAATAACAGAATGCTTGAATAGTCAACAACACGCAACCTTGCTACTATTAAAACCGTCTAATCTGATTAATATTGATTTGAAAATTTAAAATTCTACAATTTCTATTTTGTTTAAAACATACTTGTTTTCGGCATGAGGACAATTGATTAGACAAAGGGTGGTTTGTATTTAAATTTAAGGATAGCATAATTTAGGCAGCATATTCAGCAATTTGAATGAAAAAGAAATTTCTATCAAACTTAATCCTACTACTATTTTTAAACCTGCTGATAAAGCCTTTCTGGATTTTTGGCATTGACCGTACTGTTCAAAATATTGTAGGAGCCGAAGAGTACGGATTCTATTACATGCTTTTTAATTTCTCTTTTCTCTTCAATATCCTACTTGATTTTGGAATAACCAATTTCAATAACCGAAACATTGCTCAAAATAATCATTTGCTAAACAAGCATTTTTCAAGTATTGTCATCATCAAGCTCTTGTTGGCAGTAGTATATACCGTAGTTACATTTAGCGTAGGATTAATTATCGGATTTAGTCTCAAGCAATTAGAGTTACTTGGATTTTTATGCTTTAATCAGTTTCTGCTCTCTTTTATTCTTTATCTACGGTCAAATATTTCCGGTTTGTTAATGTTTCGGACCGACAGTTTTCTTTCTGTCCTCGATCGTATTCTTATGATCATCATCTGCGGATTGCTTATATGGGGTAATGTTACCTCTTTTAGTTTTAAGATCGAATGGTTTGTTTATGCACAAACAACAGCTTACTTACTTACCGCTATTATTGCACTAATTTTAGTTATGTTTAAGCTTCATTCCGGCGTTTGAAATGGAATTGGCCTTTTTTTTGTAATGATCCTCAAGCAGAGTTTCCCATTTGCTATCCTTACTCTCCTTATGACCTTTTATAATAGAATTGATTCAGTAATGATAGAGAGGCTGCTGCCGGCACCTAAAGGTGAATATGAGGTAGGGATTTATGCTTCTGCTTACAGGTTGCTCGATGCGTTCAACATGATTGCCTATCTGTTTCGGTGCTTTTATTACCTATTTTCTCTAATATGATAAAACGAAAAGAGAATGTTGTTCAACTGGTAAAGCTTGCCTTCACTCTGTTGTTCATAGTATCTGCCACCGTAGCAATAGGTTCGCATTTTTACAGTTTTGAACTGATGGAGTTGATGTATCATGATCATGTAGAGGAATCTTCAGCAGTATTTCGCTTGTTGATGTTCGGTTTTATTGCTATTTCATCAACATACGTTTTTGGAACTTTGCTTACTGCAAATGGCAGTCTTAAAACACTTAACATTGTAGCGGCCAGTGGGATGGTTCTGAATTTATTGATTAATCTGATGCTCGTACCCCCCCGTTTGCTTGCCGTCGGTTCTGCCTATGCCAGCCTTTTGCACAATATACAACGGCTGTTATTCAACTGATAGTGGCTGCCCGACTGTTTAAATTTAAGGTGGATTATCGTTATCTGTTAACATTGGCTATATTTCTTGCTGGGCTTGTGTTTCTTAATGTTTTCTCAAAGCAAATTTTTGAAAATTGGATGTATAATTTCATGGTTATGGTGTTTGCAGCCATATTATTAGCTATGGTTTTGAAATTATTAAATATTAAAGGGCTTATTGAGATACTGAAAACAAAAGAAAACACTTTGGAAGGGAGTAGTTGATTTCTTTGTCGGAATTTAAAATTTAAATAAGTAAACAATCAAAAAGTTCTATTTTTGTTTTTTTTCAATTGACACATTAAATTTATGGTTCAACAAAACCTATTAATGAGAGTTTTGACTCTTCTAACCTTTTGTTTTTTTTGTATAAATGGCGTAAGCCGCTGCTTTGGGTTATCGCAGTTGCTATTGTTGGATCAACTATCGTCTCTCTGTTACTTACCAATAAGTACCGATCTACTGTAATCATGTATCCGGCAGCTACAAATGCCATTTCGCAGGCATTATTAACCCAAAATCGTAGTTCTATGCAAAAAGGTATCCTCGATTTTGGCGTAGATGAGGAGACGGAGCAGATACTCCAAATTCTTCATTCTAACCGAATAAGGGATAGGATTATTGAAGAATTTGGACTGGAGCAGCATTATGGGATAAACCCCGAGAGCAAATACCGGCTTAGTAAACTACATCGCCAATACGAAAACAACATCTCCTTCAGAAGGACTGAGTTTATGGCAATAAGGATATCAGTGCTCGACACCGATCCTAATTATGCCGCAGATATTGCCAATAGGATATCTGATCTGCTCGATTCAACTAAGAGTCAGATACAACATGAACGGGCAAAAAAAGCTTTTGAGATAGTGAAAAGCCAGTATTTCAAACTGACCGATGAGATGCAACAAATGGAAGACTCGCTTACCGAGCTTCGCAAACATGGCGTTCAGGATTATGAATCGCAAGCTGAGATGCTTAACATGCAATTAGCCAAAGAGATGGCTGCCAACAACACTGTCGGTGTGCAACGATTACAGGAGAAACTTGATATCCTTGCGCAATATGGAGGGGGGGCCTACGTAAATATAAGGGATAGGTTAGAATATGAAAGGGAGAAACTCAGTTTGTTAAAAGCTAAATATGAAGAAGCAAAACTGATGCAGAAGAGGTGTTGCCAACAAAATTTGTGGTAAATAGCGCCTTTCCTGCCGAGAGAAAATCATATCCTATACGCTGGCTCATTATTTCAGTTACAACAATCTCGGCATTCTTTTTTGCATTGATCATTATCCTGATACTTGAAAATGTAAAACAGAATTTTCCATTTATTGCAAGCAAAGCCAAAACTAAGCGTCAGCAAGGATTAAATACAAAAGACGAAAATAGGGAAATAAATGATCAATTTGATAAGCAGGGGGGGGAGCCGCTCGCTTTTACTTCAAAAAAATGGAACAGAGGTAAAAAAATGCTAATAAGATAAGTGAAGAGGATCTATCTGCAATTTCGGGATCAATTATTGAACAGATTAAAAATCAGTACTACAAGAACTCTCACAACAAAATTCGCAAAACGATTCAACAAGTAACTTTCAAATCCAAATGGAAAAAAACGATAATCAAATGGACAAATTATTTACTAATACCAATCTTTTAAAGATGTTATTTAAATGGAAAATACACCTTGCGGTAATTTTACTGATCAGTATTTTAGTTGCAGTTGTCCTCTCATCGCCAATAGTGATAACGCCTAAGTTTAAATCCTATGCTGTGATATATCCTGCCAATATTCTTTCATACTCTGAGGAGAGCGAGACAGAGCAGATGTTACAGTTTTTACAATCGAGGGACATCAGGGATCATTTAATTGCAAAATATGACTTGGCGCAGCGCTATAAAATTGACTCATCGTATAAATACTTCCAATCCACTATTATTTATGAGTATAGCAAGAATGTAAAAATATCGAAAACACCGTATGAGTCGGTACTTATTGAAGTGTTTGATTCCGATCCGCAGGTGGCTTGTGATATGGTGAATGATATTATTTATTTTTTTTAATGAAAAGATGCTTCAGACACATAGGGAAAAATTTGGTGAAGTGGTGGATTTTTTTACAGCAACGATTAGATTCAAAAAGAGCAGAAATTGATTCTATATTAATTGTTCACGATGATTTACGTATCAATTGTGGTATTATTGACTTCCCCAATCAGTCGCGCGAGGTGGTCAGAGGCTTTTTAAGAACTGTAGATGGAAACAATGCGGCAGCTAACATCAATACTAAGGAGGTTCTGGAATTGAAGAAGAACCTTGAATTGTATGGCGGAGAATGGATATTTTATAATGATAGACTTTATAATTTAGTTGATGAGTATTCAAAAATCAAAATTGACCTGGATGAGGCCAATATGGATTTTAATAAAGAAATTACCTATGCTAATATTGTGTCGGCTCCTTTTCCGGCTGATAAAAAGGCTTACCCTGTGCGTTGGATAATTGTTACAATATCTGCTATTGGAGCCCTGCTACTCTTTGTAGTTATAGTTATGGTGCTTGAAAATTACGAATCCTTGAAAAAGAAATTTTAATTCGATAGATTTTGACCGAACGGATCAAATTAATATGGATTTATGGTTTAAGCTTGATATTCATAGCTTTGAATATCTACTTTATACTAAAGGAGGTTTATTGGTTTTTGGTAATACCTTTAGTATTAGTGGTTGCTTTGCTTTATATTTTTTTTCGATGGATAAGATATTATTGCTAATAGCTTTTGTAACACCATTGTCTATTTATCTTGTTGATCCCGAGTTTAACCTCGGCATTTCTATTCCGGCCGAACCACTTATGTTCGGTGTTTTGATTATTGTAATTCTTAAACTAATCGGAGGCTTTGGTTTTGACCAAAAGATTATCCGGCATCCTTTGAGCCTCTCCGTTTTCGCATACTTTGGTTGGATTTTAGTGAGTACTCTAACTAGCGAGATACCTATTGTTTCCGTTAAATTTTTGTTGCCAAGCTATGGTTTGTGATTCCATTTTTCTTTGTTGCAGCAGTATTGTTTAAGGATTTTAGAAATATTAAAAAGTTTATTTGGCTTTATGTAATCTCGCTTTTAATTGTAGTAGTTTATACAACCATAAGACACATGCATTATGGTTTTACCGAAAAGGCCGGTAACTGGGTGATGAGACCTTTTTATAACGACCATACTGCTTATGGCGCTATTTTGGCTCTTTTTATACCTCTTGTTGTAGGGTTTGTATTTACTAAACGCCACTCCTTTTCTGTGCGAATGACCTCATTTGTCGCTCTGTTGTTTTTGCTACTTGGTTTGTTTCTTTCTTTTAGCCGTGCAGCATGGATTAGTGTTGCCGTAGGCATTTTGGTTTATATTATCATTTTGCTAAAAATTAAGTTTAAATACATTTTTGGTTTTTCTTTATTCTACTAACACTTTTCTTTAGTTTTCAACATAAGATTGTGGAGGTGTTAGAGCGTAATCGTCAGGATTCCTCCACTGACTTTATTGAGCATGTGCAATCCATTTACAATATCAGTTCTGATGCCTCCAACCTGGAACGTATCAATCGCTGGCAGGCCGGTATCAGAATGTTTCAAGATCGTCCATGGATGGGGGGGTGGGGGGGACCAGGTACCTATCAGTTTCTTTATGCCCCTTTTCAACGCAGTAAAGAGAAGACGATTATCAGTACGAATCTCGGAGATATGGGTAACGCTCACAGCGAATATATTGGCCCTCTGGCCGAGCAGGGGGGGTTGCCGGGATTGTTAACAATCTCATTTGTAGTGGTTATTGGTGTTTATACTGCTTTAAAAGTGAGGAAAAGATCGAATAATCCTGAAGTAAGAATGATAAGTTTGGTTGTAATTATATCGCTTGTAACATACTTTACCCATGGCTTTTTAAATAATTTTTAGATACGGATAAGGCGTCAGTACCTGTTTGGGGATTGTTTGCAATTATCCTTGCCCTCGATATTTACCATTGTAAAGAGGTAGCTTCGGTGGAGGTGATACCCTCTGTCAGCCCCCCTTCTTTAGCTCCTGATTCTGAAGAGTCTTCAACAGATCCGGAAGCTGTTTGAGTGCAGCCAACTCTCGCCACTTTTTGCGTGCCTCTTCAACAGGGGTGCCAAAATAGACCTTGCCGTTTCCTTCGATGGATTTGTCAACTGCCGAAGTGGCAAGTATTATTGCCCCCTTTTCCAATAAAAATGTCCTTGTTGATAGAAACCCTTCCCCATAAAATTACGTCATCCTCTATCGTTGTAACGCCAGCAATGGCAGCATGAGCGCCAATAAGGCAGTTTTTACCTATATAAGTGTCGTGCCCTACCTGGCAGTGATTATCCATTTTGTGCCTTCGTCAATAATAGTATCGCCCGATACTCCACGATCAATCGAACAAAGCGCACCTATTTCAACTTTATCACCTATTATTACACGGCCGCATGATTCAAGCTTTCGATATCCATGAGCCTTCGCTGAAAATAATAGGCATCGGCGCCTATTACGCTGTTAGCATGTATAATTACGTCGTTACCAATAATACAGTGGTCGTAGATAGAAACCCCCCCGGCATGGATGAGGCAGTTACTTCCAATGGTTACATTATTACCAATAAACACATTTGGTTGAATAATAGTTCCCTCGCCGATAGTTGCAGTCGCACTTATTTGCGATGTAGAGGGTTCGAATGGGCTGTAAAGCTTAACAAGCGAGACGTATGCTGCAAAAGGATCGTCATGAATGATTAGTCCTTTTCCTGCCGGAGGCTCCATCTCATTATTTATAAGTATTGCTGTGGCTTTGCTTTTAAGCGCTTTTTCGTAATACTTCGGATGGTCAACAAAGGTAAGATCGCCGGGCGAAACCATGTGGATTTCATTAATACCCGAAATTAATAAATGCGCATCGCCGATAAATCTGCCGTTTACTTGTTTAGCTATCTTTTAGCGAGATAGATTCTTTTAGCCGCATTTTTCTTAATTTTCTTGGAAAAAGGAAGTACTACTTGCTGTATTGATAGTCCTTCCACATTATATTTATCAGGATTTTACCCTTTCCGAATAATCTCCTGTACGGGTATCAACTCTTATTATTTCATCTGTATTTATAAAAGAGGAACACGAACAGTAGCTCCGGTTTCTACGGTAGCATCTTTCATGGCGCTCGTGGCAGTATTACCTCTTTCACCCGGTTCCGTATATGTTATTTGCAACTCTACATAGGCCGGAAGTTCACAAGAGAGTGGAGTTTCGGTTTCAGAATGGAAAAGTATTTCAACCTCTTGCCCTTCTTTCAGAAATTGCGGAGCATTGATAAGTGTTTCGTCAAAAAAAATGTCTGATCAAAGGTTTGTAGATTCATAAAATGATATCCAGAGCCATCTTTATAAAGGAATTGATAGGGCCTACGTTCAACGCGTTGAATATCAATCTTTACACCGGCATTAAAGGTGTGGGGGGGAGTACTTTTCCAGTTTTTATGTTGCGCAGTTTTGTCCTAACAAAAGCAGCGCCCTTGCCTGGCTTTACATGTTGAAATTCAACAATGGAATAAAGATCATCGTTATGAATGATCACTAATCCGTTTTAAAATCTGCGGTTGTTGCCATAAAATATCTTCAATTTGATTATCTAAATATTTTTTTGCAAAATATATCAAAATTTGGAACAGAAAGGTATTGGATAGTTATTCCTTTCCAAATTATAAAATCCGGCGGTCAATTTTGCCGTATCCCTTCATCAATCCTCTGGTTGATCGGCTGATAAATGCAAGTATTTCATCGCGGTCGGCAGAAGCGGGGGGGAAGTCGGCTTCGATAATACTTACAGCCTGAGAGGTATTATACCCGCGGATGTATAAAATCCTGTACACCTCTTGAATAGCATTTATCCTTCATTGGAAAATCCTCTCTGCGCAACCCGATGGAGTTTACACCGACGTAGGAGAGTGGCTCTCTGGCAGCTTTGGTGAATGGTGGTACATCTTTGCGTACAAGGGCTCCGCCGGAAATAAAAGAGTGAGCCCCCCCGATTTGAACAAACTGGTGCACAGCAGCCATTCCGCCAACAATTGCCCAATCGTCAATAACGATATGTCCGGCAAGTGTAGCAGCATTGGCAAGGATTACATTATCTCTTATTACACAGTCGTGTGCGATATGAACATAGGCCATCAACAGGCAATTATTACCTATAACCGTTTCATTATTGGCTTTTGTGCCGCGGTTTATGGTTACAAATTCCCGGATAGTGGTGTTGTCGCCAATCTTTACGACTGTATCTTCACCAGCAAATTTCAAATCCTGAGGTATTGCCGAGATTACTGCTCCAGGAAATATCCTGCAGTTTTTCCAATACGGGCGCCATCCATAATAGTTACATTGCTACCAATCCATGTGCCTTCATCAATTTCAACATTCTTTTCAATGTTCACGAAAGGTTCTATTACCACGTTTTTGGCAATTTTTGCCTGTGGATGAACATAAGCTAACGGTTGATTCATTTTGAGTTATTTTTTTTACTTATTTGAGCAAGCATTACACCCTCCATAACTACTTTATCTCCTACATAGCTACTCCTTTCATGTGGCAAAGCCCTCGGCGGATTGGTGCAATTAGGTTTAAACTGAAAATTATAGTATCGCCTGGAACAACTTTGTTGCGAAATTTAACCTCATCTATTTTAGAAAAAAAAGTGAGATAGTTTTCCGGGTCAGGCACTGTATTTAAAACCAAAATACCGCCGGTCTGTGCCATAGCTTCTATTTGAAGCACTCCCGGCATGACAGGCTCGTCAGGAAAATGGCCAACAAAAAAAACTTTCGTTCATGGTAACATTTTTTTAAACCAATGACGTGTGTATTACTCATCTCGAGTATCTTATCAACCAATAAGAATGGCGGCCGGTGCGGTAGGAAACGCATGATGTCCTGATTTCAAAAGTGCTGGCTGATTAGGATTATATTTTGGAATTGCCTCTTTTGATTTCTGGTACAACATCTGTTTGCGAAGCTCCTTGGCAAATTTAGTGTTTGCCTTATGCCCAGGCCTGCTGGAGATGATATGCCCTTTGATAGGTTTGCCTACTAAGCTAAGGTCTCCCACAACATCTAAAAGTTTGTGACGAGCCGGTTCGTTTGGAAAGTAAAGATCAAGATTGTTTAAGATACCCTCTGATTTGACCTCTACACTTGGTTTGTTGAAGAGCTTTGCAAGACGATCCAACTCCTGTTGAGAGATGGCTTTATTGACAAAAATTATGGCATTGCTTAGGTCTCCACCTTTGATTAAATTGTTTTTAAGCAAAAATTCAAGCTCGTGCAAAAATGCAAATGTACGGCATGGGGGGGCTATCTCTACCGGAAAGTCTTCGATGTTTTCCATTACGGCGTTTTGCGTACCTAATACCGTGTTTCAAAGTCAATCATAGTGGTTACCTTGAAATGGTCGTAGGGAATGGCAATAAACTCGCTTTAGTTGAAGGGTCATTAAATGTGATCACCTCATTAATTTCGAAATAGTCCTTTTCGGAATCTTGCTCAATATAGCCTGCATTTATCAATGCTTCGGTAAAATATTTGGAGCTTCCGTCGGTAATTGGTGTTTCCGGCCCATTGATTTTTACAAGGCAGTTATCAATTTGCATTCCCGCAAGGCAGCCATTACATGCTCTACAGTATAAATTTTTACCCCCCTTTCTTTTCTAAACAAGTGCCTCGGTTAGTATCGGTAACGAAATCAGTTAATGCTTCAATCTCAGGCTCCCCCCCTTCCAGGTCAATTCTTTTGAAAACAATTCCATGATTTTCAGGAGCAGGTTCAAAGGTCAGGGTAACGACCTCGCCAGTGTGTAAACCCGATCCTGAAATTATCGCAGGTTTTTTTTAGCGTTCTTTGCTTCATTATTGGCAATGAATAATTTTTAATTGGCTGCAAAAATAAACATATTTCATATTGTTTTCAAAGTAGTAAGAGCATTATAAAGGGATGCTATGCCCAGCTGGATGTTGAAGGCTACAAATAAAAAAAAGCGAAAATGTTTATGTTGATAATGATTTGCCGCTAACCTATTTGCTTTCCATTTCCTTGATCTTTTTTTCCAACTCATCCACCTTATCAACGAGTTTTGCAGATTCCTGAAATGGACGTAGGCTTTCTTATATTTACCAGCGTCAAATGCAGGTGATCCCATTACTATAGATTCGTCTGGCAAACTGGTACTTATCCCCGACTGGCCTGCTATTTTAACATTATTCCCCACCGAAAGATGTCCAACGATACCTACTTGTGCTGCTATCATACAATTACGACCGACCTTACCTGACCCGGCAACTCCTGATTGTGCTGCTATCACAGTGTTTTCGCCAATTTCTACGTTATGTGCTATCTGAATAAGATTATCTAATTTGACACCTTTACGTATTATGGTAGAGCCTAAAGTCGCTCTATCAATAGTTGTGTTAGCGCCTATTTCAACATTGTCTTCGATAATAACATTACCTATTTGAGCTATTTTTTTGTAATTGTCATCGCTTTGAGGTGCAAATCCAAATCCATCAGCGCCAATGATAGCGCCGGCATGGATCACGCAGTCGTTCCCGATAACATTATCCGAATATACTTTACGCCCGAAAAAAAAGGGTAGTTTTTGAGCCAATACTTGTATTATCACCAACATAACATTGCGGATAAATCTTTGTTTTATCTCCTACACAGGTGTTGTCGCCGATATATGCAAAGGCGCCAATATAGACCTCCTTACCTATTCTGGCTGATGGGCTTATAAAGGCCAATTCCGAAATGCCGGATTTGTTCAGCTTAATCTGATTGTACATCTCCAACAGCGAGGCAAAGGCAGAGTAAGGATCATCTACTCTGATAAGTGTTGGCGTAATTGTTCGTTCGGCAACAAAACTTTTGACACAATCACTATGCTGGCTTTCGATTGGTAAATATAAGAGGTGTATTTGGGATTTGCCAAAAAGGAGAGTGTGCCGGGCGTGCCCTCTTCAATTTTAGAAAGTCCGTTTACTATGGCGTTTTTATCACCCTCTATTATTCCATTAAGTAGCTTAGCTATGTCTGTTGCAGTAAATGTCATTGTGTTTGAAATTAGCGATTAGTAAAAAAAAGTTAATTGGTATCAAACGGAGCTTTTGGATAGCAAATAAAATATTTTTTTTACCGTTTTTGATAATACCTCTGTGGTAAGTTGGTCTGATACTTCGGCTATGTCGAGTAATTGGCCATCTTTGAATAAAATATTTATACCCTCATGAGTATGATCGTAAGCGCTATTCTGGGCGCTTCCCGATAAAACAAAATAATTGACTTCATCAGGGGGGGATAGATCATAATAACTGATGACGCTTTCTTTTCTAAATTCAATCTCCTCTTCGGTGATAGGTTTATTTTTAATCTCTGTTCTGAAAAGATTTCTTTTAACAAGGCTCTGGCAAAGTAACGAAAGCACATGATCATCGCATTTAGCCCATTCCTTGATGGCTGTGAATACATCAAAGTCGTCAAGTGTTCCGAAACTGTTTAAAAGGAGGGGGGTTATTTAAAAAGTCATTCTTAGTAAATCTATTTTCATAAAAAGTTTAAGTGTGGCAGTTCCGAACAGATCGTTGCCATCGGCAAAAGAAACTTCGCTCTACGGATAACCTGAAGCAACATCTGCTCGGCCGAAAGAACTGTTTTATGAAGGTAAACCTGCCAATACATCAACCTTCTGGCAACAATGAAGTTCTCTATGGAATATATCCCTTTCGCTTCTATCACCAGATTGTTACTTACAACCTCCATCATAGTTATGATACGGTCGGAGTTAATAACTCCTTCGGCTACTCCGGTAAAATAACTATCGCGTTTAAGAAAATCCAACCGGTCGGTATCAAGTTGGCTCGAAACAAGCTGATGAAGAAACGATTTGGAACAATCTCCGGAAAATATTTTAATAGCTAAATCGAATATCTCTCCAAATTGTCTTTTAAGACGTTCCAAAAAAAAGAAGCGTCAACTCTTCATGTGAGAGTTCTTCTACAATCTTTTTTTCTAAAGAATGTGAGTATGGTCCATGGCCTATATCGTGTAACAAGATGGCGATCAGGGTAGCAAGTCGTTCATCTTTTGAAAACATGTGTCCTTTGGATGAAAGGATTTCAAGCGCTTTCTGCATCAGATGCATAGCGCCGATAGAATGATGAAACCGTGTATGTAACGCTCCAGGGTACACTAAATGCGTTAGCCCAAGTTGTTTGATCCTTCGCAACCGCTGAAACCAAGGGTGTTCAATAATATCGAAAATTAATTCGTCGTTAATGTTAATAAAACCGTAAACGGGATCGTTGAGGATTTTTTTTCTTTCTTCCAAATGTCTCTTGCATATTGCGCCAGATATGTAATTTACGGTTTGATCCCAACAAAAATGTTGGAAAGTCAAAATAATAATTTGTAAAAGCTTGTTATAAAGATAATAAACCGTGCAAATTTAATTTAAAAACTAATTCGAACTTATTTTATGGAGAAAATCAAAATTTTGTGGGCTGATGATGAGATTGAATTGCTAAAACCACACATCATTTTCTTGAGCAAAAGGGATATCACGTTGTTACATCCAATAACGGAGATGAAGCGTTGGATATACTGAAAGAAGAACCTTTTGACATTGTGTTTCTTGACGAAAACATGCCAGGACTGTCCGGCATCGAAACGCTTTCCAAAATAAAAGTCTTACAGCCTAATTTGCCGGTAGTGATGATTACCAAAAGCGAGGAGGAGACAATAATGGAAGATGCTATCGGTGGGCGAATATCTGATTATTTGATTAAACCAGTCAAGCCTAATCAGATATTGCTAAGCCTGAAAAAGAACCTCGAAAATAAAAAAAATAGTTAGCGAAAAAAAAGACTTTTGCCTATCAACAGGAGTTTCGCGATATTGGCATGGAAATCTCCAAAGATTTAGATCATAATCAATGGACCGAAATCTATAAAAAGCTTGTACGTTGGGAGTTAGAGCTTCAACAATCTTCTGATGAAGGAATCATAGAGGTTTTAAAGATGCAAAAGGAGGAGGCCAATCAGATATTTAGCCGTTTCATAGCCAACAATTATCAAGACTGGCTTACAAGCAGTGAACCTGATAAGCCTGTACTCTCGCATACAGTGATAAAAGAGAAGCTGTTCCCAACGCTTGATTCTACAACGAATACCTTTTTCTTACTGATTGACAACCTTCGTTATGATCAGTGGAAGGTGTTGCAACCTATTATCGAGCAATATTACCGGATCGAAAGCGAGGATATATATTACAGCATTCTTCCTACAACAACACAGTATGCACGTAATGCATTGTTTGCCGGACTATTGCCAACCGAGATAGAAAAAAAATATCCGAATTATTGGATAAATGAAGATGAAGAGGGTACAAAAAAACCAGTTTGAAGAACAACTATTTGCTGAACAGCTCAGGCGTTATGGTAAAGATATTAAGTTTTCGTACCATAAGATACTCAATCTTCAGGCCGGAAAAAAAATTAGCTGATACCATATCTAATTTATTGCAAAACAACCTTAATATGATTGTTTATAATTTTGTGGATATGCTCTCGCATGCACGAACCGAGATGGAGATCATTCGCGAACTTGCTGATGATGAGCCTGCATATAGGTCGCTCACTATCTCATGGTTCGAACATTCACCATTGATTGATATCATAAGGTTCATTGCATCAAAACGACTAAACCTCGTTATCACAACTGATCATGGGTCAATAAGGGTACAGAATCCGGTTAAGGTAATCGGAGATAGGAACACTAACACCAACCTGCGATATAAAACTGGGAAGAGTTTAAACTACAATAAAAAGAGGTGTTTGAAGTGCGAAATCCGTCAGATATTTACTTGCCAAAGCTAAATGTAAGCTCCTCATTTATCTTCTGCAAAAATTACGATTTCTTTGCCTACCCGAATAATTACAACTACTACGTAAACTATTATAAAAACACCTTTCAGCATGGCGGGATATCTATGGAGGAGGTTTTAGTTCCATATATCAAGCTGAAGGTCAAATAGTAATTAAATTGTAAGCGATAAATGCCAAAGTCCTTGGGTAAAAAGATTTCTTGAAATTTAAACTCGCTGTTGCGACTTTGTTTTTTTTAAAGTGATTTAGGGATGTGCTTCTAAATTATAATTCTTTTGAATATGACGACCAAATTGATTGTAAAATCGGAGGCTGAACTTTTTGACGTAGCTGCTAAATTGCTGGGAAAATATCCTGAATCCCGCATTTTTGCTTTATATGGTGAAATGGGAGCCGGTAAAACAACCTTTGTGAAAAATGTATGCCGGCATTTAGATGTTTTTGATGACGTTGTCAGCCCTACCTTTTCCATTATAAATGAATATCATACCCTAAATAATCAATCGGTCTATCATTTTGATTTTTATCGGATTAAAAAGATTGAAGAGGCTTTTGATCTTGGTTATGAGGATTATTTCTTTAGCGGTGCATTTTGCTTTTTGGAATGGCCTGAGCTTATTGAATCCTTGCTGCCCGAAGATGCTGTAAAAGTTAGGATATCCACTAATGAAGACGACCAAATCAGGCTTTTTAGTTTTTGAAGGTCAGCAATTGATTTTTTTGTCAGAGCCGTAATTTTGATATAGTTATAAAAAGGTTTGGTCTATTTTTTTCATTATTAAATAAAAAGAGTTTACTTTTGATACGAATTTGGAAAACAATAGGATAGAATAATAAATGACTTTATAAATGAATGCAACAATACGGGAAAAGCTTTTGGTACAAGAGGAGATGCTTGAAATTGCTAAATCAAAGGCTCAACTGATTATAGGCCTGCCTATGGAATCCTCATTTCAGGAAACAGGATCGTATTGATACCAGACGCGGTAAAAACGCTTGTAAAGCAAGGTCATCAGGTGCTTGTTCAGCGAAATGCCGGTGTAGCTTCACATTTCCTGATCATGAATATTCAGAAGCTGGAGCTAGAGTTTGCGAATCTGTGCAAGAGATTTTGCAGGCTGATGTTGTTTTAAAAGTCTCTCCGGTTTCGGAAAGAGAGCTTATGTTGATGAAAGGTAAGCAGTTTCTTATTAGCGCCCTGCATCTTAAGATTCAAAATCGCAATTATTTTCAGGGATTGATGCAGAAAAAATATCGGCTATGGCCTTTGAATTCATAAAAGATAAAACAAATGCTTCGCCTGTAGTCAGGTCAATAAGCGAAATTGTCGGTTCTGCTTCTATCCATATTGCTGCTGAATACCTCTCTCATCCTGATTTTGGGAATGGTCAAATGTTAGGTGGTTTTACCGGCATAGCGCCATCGGTTGTTGTGATAGTTGGAGCTGGAACGGTGGGCGAATACGCTGCTCGTATGGCTATTAGTATGGGCGCTGCGGTCAAGGTTTTGATAATAATGTTTACAAACTCCGAAGGCTGAAGTCGGAAGTAGGGCAAGGGTTGTTTACCTCAACACTTCAAACCGCTGAGCTGCAAAAGGCAATACGCTCGGCAGATGTATTGATATGCGCTGTTCATGCAAAGTTTCACCAAAGTCCTGTTTTGATTACTGAGGAGATGGTAGCCTCTATGAAACAAGGATCAGTAATCGTTGATGTTAGCATTGATCAGGGCGGTTGTGTCGAAACTTCAAGGATTACCTCTCACGATAAGCCCGTCTTCAATGTTCATGGTGTTACACATTATTGCGTAACTAATATTGCTTCCAGATTTCCAAATACCGCATCCATAGCTCTCAGTAATTTTTTTTGCTCCAATGCTTATTAAAGCCGGTGAACTGGGCGGTATTGAAAAACTATTATTACATGATTTATACTTTCGGCAAGGACTTTATACCTATCATGGTATTTTGACTAACAAAATTATAGGTGACTATTTCGGATTGCCTTATCAGGATATGGACTTACTGATGGCAGCATTTCATTAATCAAAACTTCTGATTCCGATACGGCTATTTGATCCATTTCTTCATCCACTTTTCGTTAACTGCCACTGCCACTACCTTCCCTTTAGCACATAATTCGCCTCCACCAAACAAGTTTACCTTTACCGTTACTCTGTTACCTTCTGTTTTTTTTCGACTGTTGCCCTAAGCTTTAAAGTTCCGTGCAGAGGAGTAGGTCTTAAATAATCAACATGTAATGATGCAGTAACGCAACGTATTGGTGGTTCGCTGCCCATTTCGCGGCCCTCTTTGCGATAAAGTGCAGCAGAGGCAGTGCCTGTAGAGTGGCAGTCAATAAGCGAGGCTATAAGACCGCCGTAAACGTATCCGGGTATGGTGGTGTGCCATGGTTTTGGAGTGAATTCAGCCACCGTTTCTTCACCATCCCAGAAACTCTTGAGTTGATGCCCATGTTTATTTAAACCACCACAACCGAAGCAACGGTTAAAGTCGTCAGGGTAATAATCTTGAAAAGCTTTTTGACTCATTTTGAGTGATTTTTTTTAATTTTTCAAAAATCTAATTTTTATATTAAACAGGGATTAACCCTATTTTTTTTAATATGATAATGTATTTAAATCCAGCGTTTAATAAATTATTTTCAGTAATAGTTTTTTTATATTTAATTTTAATTACTTTTGCCGGCTAAAGCTAAAAACGGAAAAATGAAAACATCAGTGTTGAAATCCTGAGATTCACTTATTTTGTTTGTGCTTTTAGAGTAAATCAATGTCTTATTTTATTTTACATTATGAACATTTTGTTGCAAACCTGAGTTTCAAATTACATGAAGATCAGTTAAAAAAAAGTTTTTGAACCTTATGGCGAGGTTGAATCTGCAGGATAATTGTGGATCGTCGTACTGGACGTTCTAAAGGATTCGGTTTTGTTGTGATGCCAAACGAAGATGAGGCAGAAACTGCTATTAGGGAACTTAATGATTTTGAGGTAGAAGGTAGGAAATTGGTTGTAAAAGTTTCCGAAGAACGCCCCGAACCTAAACGTTTTACAAGTAGGCGTGAATAATCACTAACAACTCTTATTAATAAGATTTTTGAGGCAGGCTGTAAAAGTCTGCCTTTTTTATTTTAACTCACATCATGCCTTTTTTTTATTTCGGTCAACACATTGTTAGTGATTCAACTAATTGTATGAAGTCTTGCAAACTTCTCCAAGGCCTATGTTTCAAGCTACTCTTTGTCATAAACAACACTGCCTGCCATTTTTTAAATGTTCTATAACGGGATGAAAATTGGCGATGGTCATGTTTTTAGCGCTGATCTTAATGCGAAACACAGAAGTTGAATTTTGATCCCTATAGTTACCGGAATTGATACCAAGTCGTTCAGTTTGCCTATTGCTAATTTGGGAATAAATGTAGCTCCAAATAAAGACACTTAGGCATTTAGCAGCTCAGCCATTTTTCTGCCTATATCTGCCGGTGAATCAACAACATGGATGCCGCATTCGCGCATTATTTGTTTTTAGCTTCTGCAGTATCGTCTTTTCCGCCAATGATAGCGCCGGCATGTCCCATAGTACGACCTTTTGGTGCAGTAGCTCCAGCAATGAAACCGACTACTGGTTTTGTGCAATTTGCTTTATAATAATGAGCTGCTTCGGCCTCCATCGTGCCTCCGATTTCACCAATCATCACTATTCCTTTTGTTTTTGGGTCCTTCATGAAGAGTTCAAGCGCCTCTTTAATTGTTGTGCCGATTATAGGATCGCCTCCAATACCGATAGCTGTTGTTTGTCCCAAACCGGCTTTAGTAAGCTGATCAACGGCTTCGTAAGTGAGCGTTCCGGAACGTGAGATTATGCCAACGCATCCGGGCGAATGGATAAAACCTGGCATAATACCTATTTTTGCTTCACCAGGGGGGGTAATGATACCGGGGGGCAGTTTGGACCTATTAAACGAGAATTCTTGTCTTTCAGATATTCTTTTACTATGATCATATCTTTGGTTGGAATACCTTCGGTAATACATACGATCAGCTTTATTCCGGCATCGGCAGCTTCCATGATGGCATCGGCAGCAAAAGCCGGCGGAACGAAAATCACAGATACGTCAGCTCCGACCTCTTTTACCGCATCAGCCACAGTATTGAAAACAGGCCTGTTGAGATGTGTCTGACCACCCTTGCCAGGTGTAACCCCCCTCCAACTATATTGGTGCCGTAAACAATCATCTGGCTGGAATGAAAAGCTCCTTCGTTACCGGTAAAGCCTTGTACGATAACTTTTGAATGTTTGTCAACTAAGACGCTCATTGTTGTTAAATTATGAATTGATTAAATAAAAATTTGAGAACAAAAATATTCCGTTTTAGTAATTTGCCGGCAATTATTAACTATTTTCGAAAAAAAATTATTTATAAAATTATGGTTTAAGCAATTTTTATTAATGATTACTTAGTGACTTGAAATTAAAATAACGCATTGAATATCAATGAATAAACATTATTGTTGAAAAGTTTTTAGATAAATGTAAAAGATTATCATCTTCCAATAATTAATGGTATTGGTAAAAAGCTAATTTTGCTTGTATCAAAACCGAAACAGATAGTTATGGACACAAATGAAATGATTTGCGCACTTGCTACCGTTCCAGGTACTGCGGCCATTGCTGTTATTAGAATTTCCGGTTCTGGCTCTATCGAAAAATAAGTTCGTTATTTAAGCCTGCTAAAAGCAATTTTAATCTTTCTGAGGCTAATAGCCATACCATCCATTATGGAGATATAATTTTTGACGATGAGCTTTTGGATGATGTGTTGGTTAGTGTTTTCAGAAACCCACATTCCTATACGGGTGAAGACTCTGTTGAGATCTCGTGTCATGGGTCTCCCTATATTCAGCAAAAGCTTTTGGAAAACCTGATCAATTCTGGGATAAGACTTGCCAGGCCAGGTGAATTTACCATGCGTGCCTTTTTAAATGGAAAAATGGATCTTGCACAGGCTGAAGCTGTTGCCGATCTGATTGCCTCTAACTCCAAAACTGCTCATAATCTGGCTATTGACAGATGCGAGGAGGGTTTTCAAAAAGAATAGGGGAGTTGCGTAAAGAGCTTATTGGGTTTGCTTCGCTTATAGAACTTGAATTAGATTTTTCTGAGGAGAATGTTGAATTTGCAGATCGCCAGCAGCTGTTAGACCTGATAAGAAAGATAAAAACCGAAATAGAGAGCCTTATTCAATCTTTTAACTTTGGAAATGTATTAAAAGCTGGTATTCCGGTTGCAATAATTGGGAAACCAAATGTAGGAAAATCTACCTTGCTCAACACCTTACTTCAAGAAGAGAAAGCTATCGTTTCAGAAATTCCAGGCACAACACGCGACTCAATAGAAGATACCATTATTATAGATGGCGTGGCATTCCGATTTATTGATACTGCCGGTCTTCGCCCTACCGAAGATACCATCGAGACAATCGGTATAGAACGTACATTAGAAAAGATAAAACAGGCACGGATAATTCTGTTTGTATTTGACGTGGCTACTTGCACCATGGATCAGATAAAAGAGGTAATCGAGGAGCATAGTCATTTGATAAACGACCCTTCAAAACGCGTGATACTCATTGGTAATAAGATTGACCAACTGA
>JMBV01000191.1_pt1 | contig 22999 bp, 47 predicted proteins | sample 616531 | NCBI WGS metagenome assembly JMBV01 (sample SAMN02727904, study PRJNA239997) | anaerobic digester metagenome | biome: anaerobic digester; isolation source: mesophilic anaerobic digester inoculated with municipal waste water sludge... | place: Germany: Bielefeld University, CeBiTec ...
AAATCAGGAGAAATTGATATTGCAATTTGTAATCTACCTATTAAGGATTCTCAATTGGAAATAATAGAATTAATAGATATTCATGATATATTTGTTTGTGGAGAGGAATATAAGGATAAAATTTCTATGCCCTTGAATTTTAATGAATTAGCAAAATTGCCATTGATACTACTTGAACCTAAAACAAATTCAAGGCGATATGTGGAAAAATATATATTATCAAAAGGAATTAAGATAGAACCTGAAATTGAACTAGGCGCCCATGATTTACTATTAGAATTTGCAAGGATTAATTTAGGCATATCCTGTGTAGTGAAGGAATTTTCTAAGGAATATTTAGACAATGAATATTTATATGGGGTAGAATTAATAGAAGAAATACCTAAAAGGAGTATTGGGGTTTGCTTTTTGAAAACTGTATCATTATCTCCATCGGCAATGAAATTTGTTGAAAGATTAGAAGGTTCTTTTACCCATATTAATATGATATAATTTAATTAAAAGGAATTGGAGGTCAAAGACATGATCCCACAAGAAAAAAAAGATTAGCTATAAAGAATTTTTAAAAATAGACAAAGATTATGATGATAATCTAGAATTTATCGATGGAAAGATATATTTATTAGCTGCCCCCCCTTCTGTAGCTCATCAATTAGCTGTAACTAATTTATCCACTGAATTTGGTATCTATTTCAAGGGCAAAGAATGTATGCACTTTGTAGCTCCTTTTGATGTAGTTCTTGAAGATGAAGAGAAAACCCATAAAGTGCAGCCAGATTTAACAGTAATATGTGATAAAGGGGGGGATTAGGAGAACAAAATTATAATGGAGTACCTACTCTTGTTGTAGAGGTACTATCTCCATCTACAGCATCCAATGATTTTATTAAAAAAATGGGATTATATATGAAATTAGGAGTAAAAGAATATTGGATAGTATCTCCTAAAAATAGTACAATTCAAGTATTTATATTAAAAGAGGATGGCCTTTATTCTGAGCCCAATATATATTCCAAAGGCGATATAGTAAGGTCTAGTATATTTGGAGATTTAGAAATTGATTTGGATGATATATTTGAGTAAAAGTATTCAATAGAACAGTTAGTAAGGGAAAATATGTCAAGGGATAATTGAATAATTACAATCCGCTGGTTTAAAGATTATAAAGCCTAAGACTAGTGGGTTATTTTTTTTATTTCAAATAAAATTTAATAGAAATTGGTCAATATATTTGATAAAATAAAAAGAATCAAAAATATTCTGGATATACGGAGGAAATCAGATGATTAATAAGACTGAATTAAGTAAAAAAAATAGATAAATATGCTGAAAAATGGGGGGGAATAGCTGGAGCAGTGGCAATCTATAAGGGTGAGGAATGTTGTCATAAAAATTTCTATGGTTTTGCAGATAGAGAAAATGACATACCAATAACTGAGGATAGTACTTATCTTATGTCCTTTAATAGTAGATTTTTAATGGGATTATGTATAGGAATGTTGATTGATGAAGACAAACTAAAGCTTGAAGATAAATTGGATGAGTATATTCCTGAATATACTCATGGTTCTGAAATTACAATCAATCAACTTTGTTTAAAGCAAAGTGGAATTCCAGACTTTTTTTAATGGCGGAATAATGAAAAAAACAACAAGCAGATGCTGAATATCAAGTTTTAACTGATGAAGAACGTAACCTAGTAGATAGAAAACTATTTGTCCACCCATGGACATTTGAAGATGCAATTACTTATGCAAATGGAAAAGAGTTAACTAATGCACCGGGGGGGACTGAGCCTACTGATGATCTTGATAACATGACAGAAACCCTATTTATACGAGAAGTTATTGAAAGGGCTTCAGCAAAAAGTTTACCGGATTATGTAAGAAGTAGAATCTTTGTCCCTCTTGGAATTAAGGGAGAATATTCTAAGGTCAACACTAAACCCTATGTGGTTTATGGCATGGATAATTATATGAATGGCCAATATGAAGAAGATAATAAATATACCTTTTCAATGAATTATGATGAAGCAGAAAAATTATTAGTTGCGGCGTTGAATAGGAGATTACTATCAGAAGAATCATGGAAAGCAATTACTACACCGGCTACATTTGAACAAAGCATTATATTTGATTCAGTTTCTGGGTGGCTCAGTGCAAGAGACTTTGGCTATGGTAATTTAGGATGGAGCAATTATCTTTATCTGGATTGGGACACGGGAGTAGGTCTTATTCATCTGACAAATAGCGAACTTATTGTACGATCTGAAAATGGCAGCTTAAGCCAATTTCGTAAAGAGTTTCGTCAAGAGGCAGCTGCAGCATTTGTATATCCTAATAAACCTAGGCTAGTAGCATTTAGCAAAACAATGTATGGGATGCAATGCAGTTATCAATAAATGATGAACAACTAGAATATATGACCAATGCTAAAGAAGCAATCTGTATAGCATATGCTTACAAACACGAGCTGTTTATTCTTATGGAAGGCAATCGATCCATTGGCTTAGTAGCATTTAGTATAGATAGTAAAAATAAAAAGTATTACATTGAAAGTGTATTAATAGACAAAAAAATATCAGCAACGTGGTTTCGGTAAGATTATGATGATAAAAGGAATAGAATACTTAAAATCCATTGGATGCACCCATCTAAGTATTGGAGTTAGCCGATTTAATATTGCCGCCCAGAGGTTATATAAATCAGTAGGTTTTAAAGAAAAGACTGTGTATGAAGATTTTATTGAGTTGGAAACATATTTTCACTAATAGGTTGAAATCATATTATATGTTTTGGGATTATTCGGAGAGAAGCATGCCTATTTTTAGGGACTATATGATATTATATTAATAGATGATAATATAGGGACTATAAGGGGTGGTATTAGATGAATCAGAGGAGCAAAGGATTTAGAGATTGATTTGGATGATATATTTGAGTAAAGATTCAAAATACCAAAGGGAAGTGAAACCATGGAATATATTGATAAGCTAGACCTTTACCAGACCACTATTAAGGAATTAAGACCCTTTGAGGAGGAAATGCTTAAAGAAGTAAAAGATTTCTACCGTATAGGCTTAACCTGGACATCTAATGCCTTAGAAGGAAATTCCTTAACTGAAAGTGAAACTAAAATTTTAATAGAAGATGGTTTGACCATTGGGGGCAAACCTCTTAGGGATGTGTTTGAGGCTGTAGGCCATGCAGAAGCTTACGAATATATGTTTACATTACTTGAGGAAAGAGAAATTACAGAGGAAAATATTCTCTATTTGCATAAATTATTTTATCAAATATAGATAGGAATTTTGCAGGAAAATATTGCGATATTTCCGTTTTTATTTCTGGTTCCAATTATCCAGTTACTAAGGTGGATAATATTCAAAGTGAAATGGATGATCTATGTCAGTGGATAAAATTAGATAGAAGCAAGTATCATCCAGTAGTATTTGCAGCTGTTCTTCATAAAAAAATTTGTTTTTATTCATCCCTTTAAAGATGGTAATGGAAGAGTAGCTAGACTTTTAATGAATATAGCATTAATTCAGGATGGATTCCTACCAGTGATTATTCCCCCCCCAATTTTGCGAAATGAATATATTTCATTTCTTGAAAGAGCCCATAAAGATGATATTCCTTTTATAGACTTTATCATAGAAATGGAAATAGAGTCTCAAAAGGACTTTTTAAGGTTACTCCATATACCATTGCCTAAATTATAAAAAGATTTCAGTTCACGTATAGAGCTATACTAAAATTTTATTTTAGTATAGCTCTATTCTTATTTCCCAAAAATACTTGACTTTATCTTCTACATAATGTAAAATAAAACCAATACTACACAATGTAGAACGCAAGGAGTGATTTTATGGATATAGTTAAAATATCAGATGCAGAACACGAAATAATGGAAATCATCTGGGCTGCAGAAGGTGAAGTTACTACAGCAGACATTATTGATAAACTAGAAGAAGATAAATGGAAACATACTACTATACTTACTTTAGCCAGTCGTCTAGTAGATAAAAATGTATTAAACGTAAGAAAAGAAGGTAGAATCAATTATTATTCTCCTACTATAAGTAAAGATGAATATAAATCTTATCAAGCTGATGACCTTCTAGATGAAATGTATGGTGGCAGCGTAAAGTCTTTAGTAGCATCCCTATACAATAATAAAAAAATAGATGAAGAGGATATAAAGGAATTAAAAGACTGGATTAGGAGGGTTTAATATGGAAATTTTAAAAACTGTATTTAGTATGTCTATTATTGGCAGCATTTTGTTTCTTATATTTCAAATAATAAAGCCCCCCTAACTAAAAAGAATTTTAGTGCCTCTTGGCATTATAAAGTATCTATTATAATTTTAATCTTCTTTATCTTACCAATAGGAAATTTTGTAAATTTTCCTAGGATTTCTAATGGTATAATACCTAGTATGTCCCAAAATGAAGTTCAAGAACCCAGTGATTTAGATACAATGACCAAGATGGAAAATATGGGCGATATACCAGAAGCTCAAGATATAGGAGAGAGATATGGGGGGGAAGATGGACATAGAGGTGAAAGGCAATATAAAAAGTCTCCTGTAACAGAAACTAAAACTGATAACTATACTAGAAAAGATCTTAATATTAACTCCTATAAGGATATAGTAATATATCCCTGGTTAATAGGAATGATTGCTTTATTTTTATTTAAAATTATTCCATATATAAAATTCAAATCTGCTACTTTAAAAAAACAGTATAGAAGTACAAGATACAGAAATCCTAGAACTATTTAATCAATGTAGGCTTAAATTAAATATAAGTACTAATATAAATTTAAAAAGCTGCCAATATATTAGTTCTCCTATGCTAATAGGAATATTTAATCCTATTGTATTAATTCCTAATACAGATGAAGATAAGAAAACCCTTGAAATGATATTTTTACATGAATTAAATCATTATAAGAGAAAAGATATTCTAATTAAAGCCTTTGGCTTTCTCGTAAATATAATCCATTGGTTTAATCCAATAGTTTATCTATTATTAAGGGATATGGATAATTACTGTGAATGTTCCATTGATGAAAAGTAGTAAAGGAAATGAAAATAGAAGATAGAAAATATTATGGGGAAACTATTTTAAAATTAATAGACAATTCTAATGATAGAAGATATGCTTTAACAACGGCTATGAGTTCCAATGGGAAAGAATTAAAATCGAGACTTGAAAATATGTTATTTTATAAAAAGAATTCTAAGAAAAGATTTATTATTTCTCTATTTGCAATAGTTTTAATAATATCCTCTGGATTTACTATAGCTTGTAATATTATGCCAGCTAGGGCTGTAGATGAAAATAATCCCTTTGTGGTATATATTAAAGATGATGGATTATATTATTCATATTTAGATAATGGAGAAGAATTCAAAATCCAAGAGGGAAAAGAATTTATTTATCCCATTATTTCGAAAACAGGGATGTATATAGCCTATACTCATGGAACAGATCTATATGTATATGATTTTGAAAATGGTAATTCTCATATATTAGCTAAGGAAATAGTATCCTATGATTGGATAGATGAAGATACTATAATCTATTCTACAGAGAAAGCAGGTTTTACTATACATGACATGAAATCTAAAAAAAGGGATTCAAAGCTCAGAGGATTATATAGATGAATATTATTATGAAAATTTTAAGATTTCTAAGGACGGAACTATTTATGGCAATAGAATATCTAAATGGACTGTTGACAATGATAAATATGCCTATAATACTGGGATCGTAGAAATAATACTAGAAAAGAACGGGCAATTTAAAATAAATACAATAGTAGAAGGCAGAAAGTTTACAGATGATACGCTCGGATATAATCCCGCTATATCTAAAATAACTGAAGACGGAAGATATGTTTTTATTATGGAGAAATTTGCTTCAGGTTCTACTAGTGCAGATTATGCAGGCATAGGACTATATGATACAAAAGAAAAAAACTCATATAGATTTTACTGATATATATGGGGGGGCTGAAGAAATGACATATGGAGAAGAGAATGAAGATTTAGTTGTACTGCCTTTTGTTAATAATGTAGCTATAAATCCTAAAGATAGTCATTTAATTGGTATAATTAAAGGTGGATTTAGGGAAAGGTTTATGAACAAAGAAGTAGTTTTATTCAATATCAATGAGGATAAATCCTACGAGATTATCAATATTATGGAAAAGGGCTTTGTGGCCATGACTCCTAGTTTTACTTTGGATGGGGATAAATTATTATATTCAGCTACTAAGGCTATAGATCCTCACAGTATAACTGACTATAATCAAGCATATAAAGACTGGGAAAATCAACCCCCCCATAATATTTATGAATATGACTTAAAAATTCCCAAGTAAGAAAGTTAACAAAGGGAAATGAATTTGACTTTATGCCTATAAACATATCTAAAGATGAGGTATTAATCTGTAGGTTAAAAGATAATGGATATAGCAGTTTAATAAAAATTATTGGTGAAAAGGAAGAAATCTTTGTAGATGATGTAATTGTTGATTATATAACAGAAGAGAACATTGATGTTTTTTTTAGGCAAGAATAATAAGGGAAATAAATATAATATAAAGAAAAACAATAAAAATACTAGCACAGTTGATAAACTATATGAGTTAAGAGGCGGAAAAATAGGAGATAATTCAAGAGTTGGGAATATAATTAACCTTTTAGATTTCCCAGAAGATTTAGAGTCAAAGGGAATTGAATTATTTACTAAAAAAAGAACCCTATGGATTGCAAGTTAATTTTAAGGCAGATACAGAAACACAGATGAAATATATTGCCATGAGTTCTGATGATGTATGGAGATCACAATCATTAATATTGTTCTCACTTATAGATAATTTAGATTATATTAAATATGCTATAGATGATGGAAAGGGAATATAGTTGTATCAAGTATAAACAGGGAACAAGCTGATAGTATAACAGTATCAGTAATGGGACATAAAACTTCGCATATAGCTAAGAACAAGAAACGTTTTAAGGAATTTTATAATATTTTTGTTCAGGAGGATAATTTAGAAAGTCAGGACACAAATAATATTGAAAATATAGAAATAATATTTAATAAGGAAAATCTTTATCTCGACAATATAGAGCCTATATCTATCACAGATAAAAAAATGATAAATGATATTGTATATATGCTAGAGGAAAGTCAACCAATCCAAGATGAAGAAAAAAATGAGCAAAATAAGAGATATGGCCTATAAAGACAATAAACTAATACTTACTGATATTGATAATGAGAAAAGTGAAATTAAATTTACTTTTGACACCTTATATGAAATAGGCTTTATAGAAATCAATGATGAAAAACTAGAGCCAAAATATGATTTCTTTAGATATATTCTAGACTTAATTGAATATGGGGAATATAAAACTGATATTGATAGTGAAGTAGTTGAATTATTTGAAAAATATAATTGGACTATTGATTATAGAATAAATACCATAGAAGAAAAATTGCCCTCTAATTTGAAACATGAAGCAGGAGAACATCCTACAAAAATATATTGGGCTTATAATAACGAATTATCTAAAAGTATTGGATTAGATTTTAGCAAATATTTAGGTAATACCGTTGTGGCAGAAATTTATAGATTAAGAGAACCACTTCCTGAATATATGGAACCTAGACTTAATGCAAGGGGGGGTATTGTAATAAAAGAGGCTGGAAAGATTATAGGAGCATATATAGATGCTGGAAGGCATGAATCCTTTGCTTGTTCCCTCAATAGAGAAAGACTAGAAGATATAGTAAATAAAGATTGGGATGAATGGATTCAAGACTATATTGATTATGATAATAAACTTGAAAAGGAATTGGCAAAATTAAGCCCTGAGGAAATAATAAAGATATATTTTGAAGCCTTAGATTCCCATGATGTGAAAAAAAAGTAAAGGCTTGTTTCGCTAGAACAAAGTCAAATATAAATTTAGATTTATCTGCTAATATGAGTAATAGAGAACTTTATAATAGCAAGGCTGATGATTATTTTGACAATATTAAAAGTGTAAAATTATTAAAAATAGAAAAACTAGATGAAAAAAATGAAAATCCTAATTTATTAAAATATAGGGCTAGTGCTGATTACAAATTCAAAAAAAGTTATAACCCATGAAGACGGAGTTTTACCATATACAGTATTTATGAAAAAAAGAATACGAAAAAGTGGATGGAAAATTGAAGATATAGGTTTTTAATAATAAATAAATCTAAAAGTTGACAAAGGACCGTTCTTTTGTCAACTTTCGTGTTATTATAGATATATAAATGGATATATATTATTATATATAATTTAAATATATCCAATATTTTGGGGGTGTTTTTGTGGATATTCAATTTTGTGGAGCGGCAAAGGTAGTAACTGGTTCGAATTATTTAATTGAAACTGAGGGCTATAAGATTTTAGTAGATTGTGGAATGTTTCAGGGAAATAAGGAGTTAGAGAAAAAGAATTTTGAAGAATTCCCTTATAATCCAGGAGATATTGATTATCTAATACTAACTCATGCCCATATAGATCATAGTGGACGTATACCTAAACTTGTAAAAGAAGGCTTTAGGGGCAAAATCATAAGTACAAAACCCACCTTTGATTTATGTAAAATAATGTTATTAGATAGTGCTAAGATTCAAGAAGCAGATACAGAATGGGAAAATAGGAAAAGACAGAGGGCAGGGAAAAACTTTTAGAACCACTATATACAATGGATGAAGCAGAAGTTAGTTTAAAATTCTTTGAGACTTATTTTTATGATCAAACCATCATTTTAAATGAAGATATTAAACTAAAGTTTAGAGACGCTGGTCATATGTTAGGTTCTGCAATTGTAGAATTATGGCTTAAAGAAAGGGATAAATTTATTAAAATTGTATTTTCTGGAGATTTAGGAATGCCTAATAGACCAATTATTAATAATCCCGAGTTTATTGATGATGCAGATTATCTTGTAATTGAATCTACCTATGGGAATAGTATACATGAAGGCTTAGGGGGGGAAAGTACTCAAAAATTGGTGGAAATAATAAATAAAACTGCATTAAGAGGTGGTACCGTAATGATACCTTCTTTTGCAGTAGGAAGAACTCAAGAATTAGTATATGAATTAAATAAATACTATGAATATAATGCAGATATTGAAGAATATATGAAAATTCCCATATATGTAGACAGTCCTATGGCAGTACAGGCCACAGAGGCTTTTCAAGCTAATTCTAGTAGTTTTAATGAAGAAGCCAAAAACCTTATTTTAAAAGGGGATAATCCATTTATATTTCCTAATTTAAGATATGTAAAAGATCAAAAAGAATCTATGGCTTTAAACAAATATGAATTTCCCAAAGTTATAATCTCATCTAGTGGCATGGCTACAGCTGGTAGAATAAGACATCATCTTAAGCATAATCTTTGGGATGAGAGAAATAGTTTGGTTTTTGTTGGTTACCAGGCAGAGGGAACCCTAGGTAGAATTATACTAAATGGAGTAAAAAGGTAAAGATACTAGGTGAAGAAGTAGCCGTAAACTCAGAAGTATATAGTTTAGAAGGGCTATCAGGTCATGCAGATCAAATTATGCTTATAGATTGGATAAGAAAATTTAAAACCAAGCCAAAAAAAGATATTTATAGTCCATGGAGAAGAGGAAGCCTCTGAAACTCTATCTAAATTAATAGAAAGTGAATTTCACATAAAGACTATAATTCCAAATATGGGTGAAGTTTTTACAATAGAAAAAGAGGATATTGAATTAATTAAAAGTGCTGAAATTGAATTTATGGATAATATAGAAGATATTAATATGGAATTGGAAGATATCTACAGACAAATACAATCTTTAAAGACTAGAAAGGAAAAATTAACAGATTCTAAATTAGTAGAAAAAAACTATGATGCTTTAAAAAATACCCTAATTGAATTACAACATAATCTAATGAATTTAAATATGATAATTGGCGAATGAGTTAATCCTAATATAAAATGGGTAATAATAAAGTATTATGGCAAAAGGAGTGTAAAACTATGCAAAATACAAAATATTTAATTATAGGAAATGGAATAGCAGGACTTTCCGCAGCTAAAGAAATAAGAAAAAAAATGATATAGATGGAAGTATAACTATGGTATCTAGTGAACCGTATTTGACTTATTATAGAATAAGATTGACAGAAGCCCTATATAAAGGATTCAAGGAAGAAGAAATACTAGTAAATAAAGAAAATTGGTATGAGGAAAATAATATAGAAGTATTATTAAATAAAATTGTAGAAGAATTAGATACTGATAATAATAAGATAAAATTAGATCATGGTGTGGAAATTCAATATGAAAAACTTCTAATAGCTACAGGCAGTAGGCCTTTTATTCCTCCTGTAATTGGGAAATTTAAGCAGGGGGGGTATTGGCCTTAAGGACTCTTAAGGATTTAGAATATATCCATAACTATTTAAATATAAGGGAAAATATTACTGTAATTGGCGGTGGACTATTAGGATTAGAAGCTGCATGGGCATTGAAACAATTAGGAAAGGAAGTTAATATAGTGGAATTTGCTCCATATCTACTTCCACGACAATTAGACGAAGAATTATCCCATAAATTGGAAAAGAAATTAGTGGAGGAAGGTTTTAATCTATATTTAAATGCAGCTGCTGAAGAAATACTAGGAGATAATATAGCAAATGGAATTAAATTAAACAATGGAGAAGAAATTAAAACCGATGCCATATTATTTTCCGTAGCATAAGGCCAAATTTAGACTTAATCAGAGATACTAATATAGAATTTCATAAGGGCATATTAGTAGATAATAATCTTAAAACCAATATAGACAATATCTATGCAGCAGGAGATGTAATAGAATTAAATGACAAGATAATAGGACTTTGGACTGCCAGCAATGAACAAGGTAAAATTGTTGGCAAGAATATGGTAGGAGATTCTTTGGAGTACACAGAGCCAAATCTTTATACTAGTCTACAATTAGGGGGGAAATTAAACTATTTTCCATAGGAAATATAAATGAATACCATGATGTCTACGAGTATATTCATGGTAATATACATCATAAATTATTTGTAGAGGACAATAAATTAACAGCTGCCATACTATTTGGTGATACAAGAGATATGGGAAAAGTGAAAACAGCTGTAGAAAATAAAATGGCTATAGATGAATATTTAAAAGATAAATCCAATTATAGAAAAGTACAATAACAATACAAAATGCATTTTACTAAATCGCGAAAAAAATGATATACTAATGCTAGTTATAAATATATTATATAAGGGGGGGTTATAATTGTGGGTGAAAAGACAAAAACTGAGGATGTGTACGAAGTTCTTAAAAGAAGAATAATTGAATTAGAATATGAGCCGGGTGAGGTTCTCAACGAAGTAGAGGTAGCAGAGGAATTTAATCTTAGTAGAACGCCTATTAGAAAGGCATTTCATCAATTAAATAATGATAATCTACTAAATATTATTCCCAGATTTGGGGCTCAGGTAGCACCGATTGATTTTATGTATATGAAATCAGTATTTGAGGTTACTAGAGTATTAGACCCATTTGCTGCTAGACTTGCTGTAAATAGAATAACAGATGAACAAATAGGGGAATTAGATGCTATAATGGAAAGGCTTAAAACCTATGATATTCAAGAAGACTATCAGAAAGCCATAATAGACGATGAGAGATTTCACAATATTATATTTGAAAGCGGTGGTAATCCCTGTCTCCAGGAAACATTGCTCAATCTACACAGTCATACAGAGAGACTATGGCACTATTCCAAAAGGTATTTTGATACTATAGATTTATTTGTAGATAGTCTAGGCAAAGTTTTAGATGCCATAAAATTTAAAGACGAAGACAAGGCAGAAGAGTATGCCAGGGAACATATAGATGCCTTTGTAGACAAAATAAAAAGTGAATTATTGTAGATAAAAAAATTTTAGAAATATTTCTAAAAGTTTTTTTTATGCCCAAAATTAGCAAAATCAATAGCCTTACCTTTAAAATATTGACAAAAATAAAATAATTTTAAAATTAATTTTAAAAACCTATTGAAAAACAATTGAAATACATATACAATACAAATATAAGACAAATAACATTACGAATAAGCATAAATTGTATTTTAGAGAAGAGGGGGTGGAATATGAAATATTTAATCATTACTAACAATCCATTGATTGGTGAGGATGCAGAAAACATAGTCTTTGTGGAAGGTTCCTATGAAAATGTATTGATTAAGGTAAGGGACTTAGTTTATGAAGGGATAGAATTATTATCTCACCCGCTAAATGCAAGTATGAGAATGTTATATTCACCTTATAGATCTATAATATTGGGAGAGAAAAATTTTAAAATAGACCCTTTTCATATAGAAATTATTGAAAATAGCATTATTGATTATAGAAAAAAATTTAGAAAACAGAAAAGTAGATTGGAAAAATGGTAAGGACTATGCATTAATTGACTATGAACTTCTAAAGTCTACGTTGATGGACTTAGAAGTTGATATTAATAAAATCTAAAATATCCGGAGGTGATTTTTTTGAAATTAGAGCTTAGGAGAATTAATATTAAAGACATTCAACTAGGTAATGAGACTAAAGTAGAAAATGGAGTATTGACTATAAATGAAGAAGAGCTAGTCAATGAATTAAAGAAAGATGAAAGAGTAAAAGATGTAAAACTTGACATTGCAAGACCAGGAGAAAAAAACAAGAATCATTCCTGTAAAAGATGTAATTGAGCCTAGAGTAAAAATCGAAGGAACTGGAAATGGATTCCCAGGAGTTACTACTAAAATGGCACAATTAGGCGAAGGTAAAGTAAATGTACTTTATGGTGCAGCAATAGTTACTGTAGGAGATATAGTAGGGTTTCAAGAAGGTGTTATAGATATGTGGGAGAAGGTGCAAAATGGACACCATTTTCCAAAACATATAATTTGGTAGTGGATATTACACCTGTAGAGGGATTAGACCCACATGCTCATGAAGCTACTGTTAGATCTGTAGGTTTAAAGGCTGCAGAATTAGTAGGTGAAGCTGGAAGAAATGTAGAAGTAGATGAAATATTAACTTATGAAATAGGCAGTCATGCAGAAGAAACTAAAAAAAACACCCAGATTTACCAAAGGTATTATATGTAGAAATGCTTATATCACAAGGATTACTTCATGATGGCTATATCTATGGTGTAAACAGTCAAAAAAATATTACCAACATTATTACATGCAAATGAAGAATTAGATGGTGCAGTAATCAGTGGTAACTGTGTAGCTGCTTGTGATAAGATAACTACTTATCAACATCAAAACAATTCAGTAATATTAGATCTATATGAAGAACATGGAAAGACTATAAACTTCATGGGAGTAGTATTAGTACCTGAACTTACTACACTAGAAGGTAAATTTAGAACTTGCGACTACACAGCAAAATTATGTAAAATGATTGGCGCTGATGGAGTTATAATTTCAGAAGAAGGGTATGGAAATCCAGACTCAGACTTATTAATGATTTGTAAAAAAATTAGAGGACTCAGGCATTAAAACTGTATTAATAACAGATGAATGTTCTGGTAGAGATGGAATGAGTCAACCTTTAGCAGATACAGCAAAAGAGGCAGTAGCAGTTGTATCAGGAGGAAACGTAAGTCATGTGGTTACACTACCACCTGCTGATAAAGTAATAGGAAGTGCAGAAGCCATAGCAACTCTAGCAGGAGGCTGGGATGGTGCATTATTAGAAGACGGAACATTAATGTGTGAATTAAACGCAGTTATTGGTTCCACATCTGAAATAGGTTATCACAATCTAACAGTAAAATTATATTAATTTATTTGAAAGGAGGATGAAGAGATGGCAGAAAAATTTAAGGTATTATACTATGTAAACCAATTTTTTTGGACAAATTGGTGGAGAGGACAAAGCTGGAATAGAACCTATGTATAAGGCAGAAACTGTAGGGCCAGCTATGGGATTCAATGGACTATTAGGAGAAGAAGGAGAAGTAATAGGAACTCTAATCTGTGGAGACAATTACTTTAACGAAAATAAAGAAGAAGCATTAGAAGAAATTTTAAAAGTTATAAAGGACAATAATCCAGATATAGTAGTTGCAGGTCCTGCTTTTAATGCAGGTAGATATGGAATGGCTTGTGGTGAAATTGCCAAGGCTGTAGTAGAAAAATTAAATATTCCTGTAGTAACTGGTATGTATATTGAAAATCCAGGTTTAGATGTATGCAAGAATATTTGTATAGTAGCAAGTGTTTCTGACTCTGCAGCTGGAATGCGTAAAGCTCTACCTGTAATGGCTAATATAACTAAGAAAATAGCAAAAGGTGAAGAGTTAGGACTTCCTGAGGAAGAAGGATATATTCCACAAGGAAAGAGACTTACTGTATTTTCAGAAAAAGAGGTTCTAGAAGAGCCGTAGATATGTTATTAGCTCGTTTAAATAATGAAGAATTCGAAACAGAATTACCAATGCCAGTATTTGACACTGTAGATCCAGCACCAGCTATTAAGGATTTAAAAAAATGCTACTATAGCCCTAGTTACATCTGGTGGTATGGTTCCATTAGGAAACCCTGATAGAATACAATCCGCTAGTGCTCAAAATGGGGGGGTAAATACGATGTATCTAGTAGAGATGCACTTACAGGGGGGGAATACTGTACTATTCACGGTGGTTTTGACCCTGTATATGCTAATGAAATACCTGATAGGGTAGCACCATTAGATATTCTAAAAGAATATGAAAAAGAAGGCCTTATTGGAAAGGTATTTGAATACTTCTATACTACAACAGGCACTGGTACATCTGTAGGAAATTCAGTAAAATTTGGTACAGAAATAGGTAAAGAATTAAAAGAAGCTGGAGTAGACGGGGTAGTCTTAACTTCTACCTGAGGCACCTGTACACGTTGCGGTGCAACAATGGTAAAAGAAATTGAAAGATATGGTATACCAATAGTTCATATGGCTACTATTACTACTATTTCGGAATCAGTAGGAGCAAATAGAATTGTTCCTACAGTAGCTATACCTCACCCAGTTGGAAACCCAAGTTTACCAGCTGATGAAGAAAAAGTTCTTAGAAGAAGAATGATGGATAAGGTATTAAAAGCTTTAACTACAGAAGTAAGTGAACCAACACAATTTGAATAATCTTATTTAATTGCATTTCCTCTACCTCACCACTCCTTTGGAAATGTGGATTATAATAATTTTATTAGAATAAACAATTAAATAGGCCTGTTTTTCCTTTACCTCTCCTTTTGGAAAATCCAGGCCTATTTTTAAACTTTAATCAAGATTGTTAAATATCTAGCAAAAATATTTTATAGTGCTTAAAAATGCTTAAACTTTTTAATACTTGAAAATGCTTAAACTAGGAGTGATAAAAATGGATAATAGAGAAAGTTGGGGGGAAGTAGATTTGGCTTTATAATGGCAGCTGCTGGCTTTTCTATTGGTCTTGGGAATATGTGGAGGTTTCCATATTTAACAGGTCAATATGGTGGAGGCGCATTCTTATTTGTTTATATAATTATTTGTGTATTAATAGGTATTCCTTTATTTAATATGGAAATGAGTTTAGGTAGAAAAACACAGCTAAATCCAGTTCAAGGTATGAGAAAGCTGACTAAAAAGGTAGTCCATGGGTATTACTAGGATGGTTTGGAGTACTTTCAGCTTTCGTCATATTAACTTATTATATGCAAATCATGGGTTGGATACTAGGGTATTTAGTTAAAATGATAACTGGAGGATTAAGTGGATTAACTACGGAAGGCTATACTGAAGCCTATAATACCTTTACATCTAATACTCCATTAGTCGCTTTTTCTACATTAATATGTATTGCGATAGTTGGACTAATTTCCTCAAAAGGTCTTGAAAATGGAATAGAAAAGGCATGTAAGATTTTAATGCCAGCATTATTTATAATGCTAATTATATTGGCAATAAGATCCCTAACACTACCAAATGCTATGGAAGGCTTAAAATGGTATTTGAAAGTAGATTTTTCTAAAATAAATGGAGATGTATTATTAACTGCATTAGGCCAGGCCTTTTTCTCCATAGGTATAGCCAGTGGTGGAGCCTTTATATATGGTTCTTATTTATCTAAAGATAGTGATATACCAACAGATTCAGTAATAATAATATTCTTTGATACATTAGCAGCATTTATAGCAGGACTTGTAATGTTCCCAGCAATATTTGCATTAGGATTATCACCAGATTCTGGTCCATCTTTATTATTTATAACTATGTCTAATTTATTTAACGAAATGCCAGCAGGAGGATTTTTCGGAGCGATGTTTTTCCTATTAATTTTCTTTGCAGCATTGTCATCAGCACTAGGTTATTTGGAACCAATAGTTATGACCTTTACTGAACTTAAAAAAATGGACAGAAAAAAAGCTGTATGGTTAAGCTTAGCTATAATTTTCATAGTAGGTTTTCCAACTATAATGGCTTATGGTAGCTGGTCAGATATACTAATAGGTGGAAGAAATTTCTTTGATTTTGCAGACTATCTTTCTGGTAATATTATGATGCCACTTGGAGCATTAATTACAGCATTTTATACACTATTAGTTTGGAAATTTGACAAATTTCAAGAAGAAACCAATGTTGGAGCAGAAAAACTAAGAGTATATAATTGGTGGGCTCCATTGGTTAAGTTTGTAATACCAGTAGCATTAGTAATTATATTTATAACAGGATTGATGTAGGGATATATAGGGGGGGAAAGGCTATTTTTATAGTGCTTTCTCCTGTTTTTTTATATTATATTAAAAAAAAGAGTTTAAGTAATTTTACTTAAACTCTTTTTTTTCTAATTGGTGCCGGTGGTGGGACTCGAACCCACACGCCACTAGTGGCAACGGATTTTGAGTCCGTCTCGTCTGCCAATTCCAACACACCGGCAATATTTATTTACAAAGAATATCATAACATAAAATTTTAAAACAATCAATAAAAAAATTAAAATTGTTTACCTAAATCCACATATAATGTATACTTATTATAATGCAAGATTATAATTTCATTAAACAAACTAAGGAGTGGTATAGTGAGTAAAGAAGGGAAAAGATTATTAGTAATAGATGGGAATAGTTTAATACATAGAGCCTTCTATGCATTACCCTTATTATCCACCAAAGACAATATTTATACCAATGGAGTATATGGATTTTTAACCATGTTATATAGAATAGAAGAGGAATATGAATACGATTATATTTCCGTAGCCTTTGATAAAAAAAAGGGCCTACATTTCGTCATGAGGCCTTTGATTTATACAAGGCTCATAGGTCCCCCCCAACTCCAAATGAACTTTCATTGCAATTTCCCATATTAAAAGAGATTTTAAACGCCATGAATATAAATCAAATAGAAATGGACAGATACGAGGCAGATGATATTGCTGGAACCTTAGCTAAAGTTGGGGGGGAAGAAGAAGGTATGGAGGTAATCTTAGTTACAGGAGACAGGGATTATTTACAATTAGCTTCTGATAAAACCACAGTATTGATTACTAGGAAAGGAATTACACAATTAGAAAAATACGATAAAGATAAAATAGTGGAGGAATATGGTATTGCCCCAAATCAATTCATAGATCTAAAGGGTCTAATGGGGGGGACCAATCAGATAATATTCCAGGTGTACCAGGAATAGGAGAGAAGACTGGTATAAAACTCCTAAAAGAATTTGGCACTATGGAAAATCTATATGATAATATAGAAAAGGTTGGAGGAAAGAAAACCAAGGAATCCCTAATTGAACATAAAAGCACTGCTTTTTTTAAGTAAAAAAACTAGGTAAAATTATTACTAATGTACCCCTAGATTACACCATGGAAGATTTAAAAGTAAAGGAACCAGATTGGGAAAGACTAGAGGAAATATATAACAAATTAGAATTCAACAGTCTATTATCTAAAATACCAGAAGATAAATTATCTAATGGTGAGAATATGGATTATGAAATTAAATATAAAATAATAAAGAATAATGATTATAGTTCTATTATAGAAGAAATAAAAAAAGGAAAGAACTTTTACTTTTAAATTTCTATTTGAAAATGAAAACTATATTAAATCCAAAGTTTTAGGCTTAGGAATTAAGGCTGGAAATAATACCTCTTATTATATTAGTTTTTTTAGAAAATGATTTAAATATATTTGCTAAAAGTTTTAAAAGTTATTTTGAAGATAATGAAATAGAAAAATATGGTCATATGTTAAAAATGGATATTTTTGTATTACTAAAACTAAATATAGATATAAAGAATATAGTCTTTGACACTATGATAGGTAGCTATTTACTAAACCCTGCCAGTTCTAATTACGGTATAGATGAATTAGCAAAGGAGCATTTAAATATTTATATAGTAAGTGAAGAGGAGCTTTTAGGTAAAGGGAAAAACAAAAAAATCTTTTCAGGATTTAGATTTAGAAACTCAAGCAGAATACATCTCTACTACCTTAGATATAGTGAATAAAATTAAAGAAACTATTGATGAGAAAATAGAAGAACAAGGTATGAAAGAACTATATTATGAAATAGAATTACCTTTGGTAGAAGTATTAGCTCATATGGAATTTCGCGGTTTCAAAGTAGATTTAGCTGTATTAGAAGAATTGGGAAGTGAATTTCAAAAGGAAATAGATATTTTAACTAAAGATATTTACACCTTGTCTGGAGAAGAATTTAATATAAATTCTCCTAAACAATTGGGAGAAGTATTATTTGATAAATTAAAATTACCTGTAATTAAGAAGACTAAAACAGGATATTCTACAGATGCAGAAGTTTTAGATAAATTAAAGGGACAACATGATATAGTAGATAAAATATTAAAATATAGACAAATGGTAAAATTAAAATCTACTTATATAGATGGATTAATAGCTGAAATAAATCCTGAAACAGGGAAAATTCACTCTACATTTAATCAGACTATAACTAATACAGGGAGGATTTCTAGTACAGAACCAAATCTACAAAATATTCCTATAAGAACAGAAGAGGGGAGGAAAATCCGCAGAGCCTTTATACCAGAAACAGAGGAATATACATTAGTAGATGGGGACTATTCTCAAATAGAATTGAGAGTATTGGCTCATATTTCTCAGGATCCAAAGATGATGGACGCCTTTTTCCACGATGCAGATATTCACACTCAAACTGCTTCAGAAGTATTTAATATGCCAAAGGAAGAGGTAACTCCATTAATGAGAAGCAGAGCCAAGGCAGTTAATTTTGGTATAGTCTATGGAATCTCAGATTATGGATTGTCTCGAGACTTGGATATAAGTAGAAAAGAAGCTAAGGAATATATAGATAATTATTTAGAAAATTTCCATATGGTAGATGAGTATATGAAAGAAATTGTAGAAAAGGGTAAAAAGTACGGATATGTAGAAACCTTATTAAATAGGAGAAGATATGTACCTGAATTAAAATCTAGAAACTTTAATATTCGTTCCTTTGGAGAGAGAATTGCCATGAATACACCTATACAGGGAACTGCTGCAGATATTATTAAAATTGCTATGGTAGAAGTCCATAGGGAAATAAAAAAATAGGAACTTAAAATCGAGACTTATTTTACAAGTCCATGACGAATTGATTATCGAAACTTATAAGGAAGAAGAAGAGGAAGTAAAGAAATTAATGACGGATATAATGGAAAATTCCATAAAATTAGACATTCCTCTAAAAGTAGAAATAAGTACGGGAGAAAATTGGTATGAAACCAAATAATTATAAAACCATAGGTATTACTGGAGGAATTGCCACTGGCAAATCTACTGTAACAAATATAATTAAAAAAAACAGGTTATATTGTAATAGATGCAGATAAAATTGCAAGAGATGTGGTAGAAAAGAACAAGCCTGCCTATATGGAATTAGTAGATTTTTTTTGGAGAAGATATTTTAGCTAAGGATAGAAATATTGACAGAAAAAAAACTAGGGAGTATAATATTTGGAGACGAGAGTCTTCGAAAAAAAAGTTAAATGAAATAGTTCATCCCTATGTTTTTCAATCTATTAGGGAAGAAATTTCAAAATATGGGGAAATGGAAAAACTAATTTTTCTAGATATCCCCTATTAATTGAGGAATTAGATAATTTTAAAAACATAAGATCTATTTTGATGAAATATGGTTAGTTTATATAGATAAAAAAAACTCAATTAAATAGATTAATGAAAAGGGATTCCATTGATGAGAATAAGGCATTGGATAAAATAAATTCTCAAATTTCCATAGAAATGAAGAAGGAATATGTCAATAGGATACTAGACAATAGAGGAAATATAAAGGATTTAGAAGAACAAATAGATAAAATACTAAAAGAAATAATATAATCTATGGAGGTTTAATTCTAATGGGTAAGAGAAATAGATTATTTAGAAGGGCTACATTTTTATTATTTCTATTTATTATATTGATAATTATTAGCAGTGTTTATTATAAATTTACTTATCCTCTGTCATACAAAGGATTTATTAATAAATATGCTGAAGAATACAATATAGACCCCCCCTATTTAGTGGCAGCGATTATCAATGTGGAAAGCAATTTTAATAAAAATGCCCTATCCCCCCCTAAAGAGGCTAGGGGACTTATGCAAATATCTGCCATTACAGCAGAGTGGGCAGCTAGGGACTTAAATATTAAAAATTTCCAATTAGATTTACTATATGAACCAGAGATAAATATTAGAATAGGAACTTGGTATTTAGATCAATTAAGTCAGGAATTTGGGGATAATATCCAATTAATTCTAGCAGCTTATAATGGTGGTAGTGGCAATGTTAGTAAATGGTTAAAGGATGAAAATTATTGTCAAGATGGGAAAAACCTGAAGAAAATTCCCTTTAAAGAAACGGAACAATATATTGATAAAGTATTAAAAAAACCACAATATTTATAAAAGACTATACAAAGATGAGTTTAATGGGGAAATGAAAGAAAATGAGCCTCATTTTCTACAACTTTTTCATAATTTTAGAAGTATTATTAAAAACCTTATGACAATAGGCAAATAAGGGGATGGATAAATTGGAAGGAAAAAAAACTATTAATTTTATTATTAGTATCAGCTTTATTATTAAGTTTCACAGGATGTAATAATGAAATTGAAAATAATACTGGGCAAAGTACAGTTAATGCCATAGTGGAAGAAGAAAGAATCTATGAACCAGAATATGGTGGTAAATTAGTATTGCCTCTTACTACTCTAAATACTTTAAACCCACTATTAAGCGAAAATTTATTTTATTATCATTTTAGTAAACTTATATTTGAAGGATTATTTGATTTTGACGACAATTTAGATATGATTTCAGTTTTAGCAGACACTTATGTTATAGAAGACAATGGGAAAATTATCAATATAAAATTAAAGGAAAATGTAATATGGCATGATGGGGAGAAGTTTACAGCAGAAGATGTGGCTTTTACCATAAATACTATTAAATATGCCAGTGAAGATACTATATATAAAAAAAATGCTAAATAATTCGATTGGAATTTATAATCCTAAAATATTAATAGAATCATAAATGTGCAAATACTAGATCCCTATGAATTAAATATTATTTTCGATAGGAGCTTTAGCCATGGATTGGAAACTTTAACTTTCCCCATTATACCAAAACATAAATTTGTAATAGATAGGGAAAATAAAAAAAATCTTATGCTCAAGCTTTAGCTGAGGAAAATTATATTCCCATAGGGACAGGACCATATAAATTTGAAGATTACGAGAAATTCAAAACTATTAAATTAAACTCCTTTCCCGAATATAGAAATGGAAAGGCCTATATAGATACTGTAATAGGGAAGGTCCTAGAGAATGAAAAACTAATACTTACTGCCTTTGAAACAGGTCAATTACATTTGGCCATACCCTTAGATGTGGATTGGGGGGGAAAATACGCTCAGAATAGTAGAATTAGAATCTATGAATTTATATCCAATAATTACGAATTTCTAGGGCTTAACTTTAAAAGTGGGATTTTTGCTGGTGAAAATAGTAAAGGTATACGAAAGGCTTTAGCCTATGGCATAGATAGACAGAAAATAATTCAAAATATATATTTAGGCCATGGAACTCAAGCAGAAACACCTATTTATCCAGATTCTTGGTTAATCTGGGAAGATGCCAATATCTATGGTTATAGTCCAAATAAGGCTAGGGAAGAATTAGAGAAAATAGGTTGGAAAGATATAAATGGAGATGGATTTTACGAAAATGAAAATGAAGAAGAAGTAATAATAAAGTTATTGACGAATCCAGATAATTTATTGAGAACTAAAACAGCAGATATGATTATTGGAGATTTAAATAAAATTGGGATTAAAGTAGAAAAGGATTATCCAGAATTTTCCCAGGACAATTTAAATGAAGATATAATAGAGGCACAATGGGAAGAGATAAATGAAAAATTAATGAACAAGGATTTTGATATGGTATTATTAGGCTGGCATCTGTCCACTATACCAGATTTATCCTTTGCCTTTCACTCTAGTCAAATTAAATCAGGTACAAATTTTATAAATTACCAGGACGAAAAAAAATGGATGAAATTCTATTTGAGGCTTTTAATGCAGAAAATAGAAATAATAAACTAAAAGCCTATAAAAAAACTACAGTCTCATATAGTCAAGGAATTACCTTATGTAAGCCTGTTTTTTTTAAAAATAATGCTATATTAATAGATAAAATCGTTATGGGAGACATAGACCCAAGCTTTTTCAATTATTATAGAAATATTGAAAAATGGTATATTCCAAAAGAATTTCAAGGAGATATTGAATAATTTCTAAAATATATTATAATAGTATAGAGACAATCTATACTGGCAGGAGTGGTGGAACGGCAGACACG
>JMBV01000192.1_pt1 | contig 22999 bp, 37 predicted proteins | sample 616531 | NCBI WGS metagenome assembly JMBV01 (sample SAMN02727904, study PRJNA239997) | anaerobic digester metagenome | biome: anaerobic digester; isolation source: mesophilic anaerobic digester inoculated with municipal waste water sludge... | place: Germany: Bielefeld University, CeBiTec ...
TACCACATCATTTGGTACTTGAGAATCAATATTGATCAATAAATCTCCTTTATAGGCTGATATTAAGGAATATTTTGTTTTTCGATTGGGATTATTAGATTTTTCTAAATATACTTTAGTACCTTTTTTTAGTATTTCCTTGCACCTTCCCGTGTTTTTCACATGAACTTTTTCTAATTTGTCATTTATTAATACATTTGCAATGAAACGATTAGGTCTATCGATAAAAGTGCCTTCAACAATATTAGTATACTTCAAAACAACACCTCCAAAATTTATCAACTAATGATATAATATATATAATTATATCATTGTTAAGCGTAGATTAATAAGGGTAAATAAAAGTAGAAAAAGGAGTGGATATTGATGTATAAATATGGTAAGTCAAAATTACATGTAATTGAAGGAGATATTACGGAAATGAAAGTTGATGCTATAGTTAATGCTGCCAATAATACTCTATTAGGAGGTGGTGGTGTAGATGGAGCGATACATAGGGCAGGAGGACCTACTATCTTAGAACAGTGTAAGAAGATAGGAGGATGCCCTACCGGTGAAGCTAGAATTACTACTGCAGGAAATATGCCTAGTAGATATGTAATTCATACAGTAGGTCCAATTTATAAAGATGGTACAAAGGGAGAAGACAAATTACTTTATAATGCATACTATAATTCTATGAAATTAGCAAAAGAGTATAAATTAAAAACTATAGCTTTTCCATCTATTTCAACTGGTGCATATGGCTACCCTAAAGAAGAAGCTAGTAAAATTGCTCTTAAAGCTGTAATGGATTTTATAGATGAGGAAAATTATATAGAAGATATCTATTTTGTACTTTTTAATCATAAAGATTATGAAATATATGAAAAATTGTTATATAAAACTATAAAGAATGATAAATAGGAAGGAATTTCAATAACACGAATTATTATTATATTGACTTTTTATTCTATTTGTTGTAGTATCATATAAGATTAATTAATATAATACTACAATTTAGTACAAAGGATGTGTTTAAAATTTTTAGCGAAACTCATAAAATTATTGCAAGCAATATCCATGAGAATATTTATAATGTTTATGATGTAGAATTAAATAAAGAAGCACTTTTATGGGGGGTGCTATAGCACCAGATATATTACCTCAATATAAGGTTAAAAGGCATTATAAAAGAGAGAGTTTGAATTATGTTGTTGGAGAGATAGTAAAACTTATATATATAAGTAGATTTTTAGAACTAAGTTCAGATATAGATCCTATTAAGAATAAGATAATAAGTAAAAAAATAGGTATAATATCCCATTATCTAAGTGATTTTGTTTGTCTTCCCCCCCATGCGGAAAGATGGACTTTTCCCAATAGTATGATTAAGCATATGAACTATGAATCTAAACTAAACGAATATTCTATATATCACGAATTTAAAAAGAATATTATAAGTGTGGAGGATATAGACATTTTCAAGATAAGACAATTAGACTTAAACTATTAATTAAAAATTATATTGAAGATGTGATAGATGAGTATTCTAAAAAGACTAGTTTTGAAAATGATTTAGACTTTGCACTATCTTTAAGCCTTAAGATTTCTTATTTTGTTATTGATATAGTAAAGGTATATACGGAAAATAGTTACAGAGATTTTATATTTGAATTTTAATCCTTCTTATCTATTGGATAGGAAGGATTTTTCATAAAAGATCTAAATTGATAATATATATGGAGGTAATTATGAAAAGAAGAACTATTAGATATTATTTAATTCTAGTATTAACTATAATGATCATACTAGCAGGCTGTGGGTTGGAAACTATTAATAGTGATAAAGAATATTCTGGGCAGCTGATAGTACATTTTTTTTGGATGTGGGTCAAGGGGGGGATAGTATCTTTATACAATTTCCCAATGGGGGGGAGACTGCTTTAATAGATGGAGGTACTAGGAATAGTGGCGAAAAAGTGGTAAAATATCTTAAAGAGTTAAATATATATTTTATAGACTATTTAATAGCTACCCATCCCCCCATGAAGATCACATTGGGGATTACCTGAAGTTATTAGGAATTTTGAAATAGGCAAGGTATATATGCCTAATAGAACTGCTAATACACTAATATTTGAAGAGTTATTGAAAGAGTTAAAGGCAAAGGATCTTAAGATAAGCATAGCCAAAGGAGGCGATGCAATTATAGATAAAGCTGATATTAAATTTTTAATATTGGCTCCTAATAGAGATGATTATGAGAGAACAAATGACTTCTCAATAGTCACAAAGATTAAATATAAAAATATTTCATTTATATTAACTGGAGATGCAGAAAAAGATTCGGAAAAGGATATGCTAAAGGAAGATTTTAATTTAAAGGCGGATGTTTTAAAGTTAGGCCATCATGGTAGTAATACTTCATCAACTATTGATTTTTTTAGAAGCAGTAAAGCCAGATTATGCGATTATAAGTGTAGGAGCAGATAATTCCTATGGCCATCCTCATAGAGAAGTTTTAGACAGAATGAAACATATTGATACAGAAATTTTAAGAACAGATGAACTAGGGGGGGATATAATATTTAAATCTAATGGAATAGATTTGAACATAGAAAAAAAATAAAAATTTTATAGCTATAAAGGAGCAATTATACATAGGAAATAAGAATACTAAGGTATTCCATAAGAAAGATTGTAAATCTTTACCCAATAAGGAGAATCAAATAATCTTTAAATCCATTGATGAGGCCATAGATAAGGGCTATAGACCTCATGAAAAATGTGTGAAATAGGGGGGGGAAATAGGTGAAGGGTATAGTGGATAGGTTTGAAGGAGATAGAGTTATATTAGAGTTAAAGGATGGTATTTTAAGCTTTGATAGAGAACTATTTCCTGAGGAAGTTAAGGAGGGGGGGGATGTTGTAGAGTATAAAGACAATAAATTTATTATTAAAGTTGAGGAAACCCTAGAAAGAAAAAAAACACATTGATAATCTGTTCAAGTCCTTGATAGATGAAGACGATTAAATTGACAATTTTATGTTGACAATTTATCTATTATATACTATAATTCTTATTTAACAAGTTCAATCTAATAGCTATGATGGGAAGAGTAATCTATAAGGAAGCCATAGAGAGTCGAGAAACGGTGGAATCTCGATGCGAAATTATAGACGAAGAACATCCCAGAGCTTCTAATCGAAATCTTTAGATTTAAAGAGAGTAGAATTAGACGGTTATAGCCCGTTAAAACCTATCCAGTATTATATCTGTACTGGTATAGAGTGAGCTCCTTGCTAATAAAGGTGGTACCGCGAAGAATACCCTTCGTCCTTTGGGATGAAGGGTTTTTAATATTTTAGGAGGGATTTGATGAGTAAGTTAGATATTAGAGAAACTCAAATTGCAATTAAATTAGTAAAGGATTTTTTTTGAAAAAGAATTGTCCAATAAATTGAATTTAATAAGGGTATCTGCTCCTTTATTTGTAAAAGCAGATACTGGGTTAAATGATAATTTAACCGGCATTGAAAAACCAGTAAGTTTTAATATGAGGAGATATAATCAACGGTTAGAGATAGTTCAATCCTTAGCAAAATGGAAAAGAATGGCACTAAAAGATATGATTTTAAAATTGGAGAGGGAATTTATACGGATATGGATGCAATTAGACCGGATGAGGAGTTAAGCTATCCATTCTATCTACGTAGATCAATGGGATTGGGAAAAAGTTATATCTAAAGAAGATAGAAATGAAGAATATCTCAAACATACTGTAAGAATTATATTTGATGTATTTAAGAAAACTGAAAAAAAATGCTTAATGATGCTTATCCTTTTTTTAAAAAAAACAAATTGCCAGATGAGATTACATTTATTACGACTCAAGAACTAGAAGATACCTATCCTTATTCTAGTCCAGAGGAAAGAGAAAAGCTTATAGCCAAGGAGCATAAAGCAGTTTTCTTGATGAAAATTGGGGGGGATAGTTTAAATTCAGGTATTCCCCATGACAATAGGGCTCCAGATTATGATGATTGGAAATTAAATGGGGGGATATATTGTTTTGGAATCCTGTATTGGAGGATGTGATAGAATTATCTAGTATGGGGATTAGGGTCGATAAAAGCAGCTTAAAAAGGCAGATGAAAATAGCAGGAAGACAAAAGGATATGGTGTTGCCTTACCATAAAATGCTTTTAGATGATAAATTACCTCAGACTATTGGAGGAGGAATAGGGCAGTCTAGAATTTGTATGTTTTTTTTAGAAAAAGAACATATAGGGCAGGTACAAGCTTCCGTATGGACAGAGGAGATAATTAAAGAATGCGAAAAAAATAATATTTTTTTACTTTAGAAGAGAAATAAGGTACAATAATATCAAAAGTAAAGGAGCAAAAACATGTTTAGTAAAACTAGATTTCCATATTTTATTTTAGGAATAGGGATAGGAATTTTACTAACAAGTACATTGTATATTTTAAATCCTGTTATTGAGTATAGAGATTACTCAGAAGAGGAGATTATAGAAATAGCTTCTGATTTAGGTATGGTTTTTATTAAGGAGAATATCAATAGTTCAACAAAGAAGAATGAAAAGGAGCAGGAACAGAAAAAGATAAATCTTATTGTTGAACAGGGAGATTCTTTAAAAAAAAGTATCCCAAAAACTATACGATTTAGGCATAATAGATAATGAGGAGAAATTTCATAATTATGCAATACAAAAAGGCGTAGAAAAGAAAATAAGAGTAGGCACCTATGTGTTGACAAAAGGTCTTAGCTATGACAATATATTAAATGTATTAACTAAACAAGCCAGGTAAATGGGAGATATATAGCATTGGTGTATTCCAATGCTATTATTGCTTTATTAGACAATACTTTAGTACTAATATGTTGTTATATCGACATTATATGAGATAATATTCACAACAACTGAAATTATTGTAGTATAATATATTATGATGTAAAACAAAAAAAAGTATATTTAACATGGTTTAAACCTTTTAAAATTGGAAACAATTGCTAAGGGGAGGGATAAACTTGGTTTTAGCAAAAATAGATCTTTGGGAGATGTGCGAGGGTCTAAAATATAATTTTTTTATATAATAAAGATATAAACTCTATACATATCCTCCTAAACCTATATGATTTGGAAGCAAATATTAAAAACATATGCCCTAAATACATAAGTGCAAATGAAATAAGAAAAAGGGTCATAAGAAAATTGGCTCATAGAAAGGATAGGCAATTGATTTCCAATAATATTGCCCTATTACTCCATGAGGATGTGGCAAGACTTGAATTAATAATATATCTAGAGGGTTATAAATATGGTTATTATAATAATAAATGGGTAAATAGATTAGAGGATGAGACTATCAAACATTATTCCATTGATTACATATATGATAAAAATTTTTTTTGTTTCACCATAGTATATCTTTTAAAGAGATTATAAAATTTAAAGAGGATTTTTTTCATAGAAATCGACAATCATGAGAAAGAAACAGCCTATTTACATGATTTAATTAATGTTTATTGTGATAAAATTATAAAAGGAAAGATATATAATTTAAATTACTATATTGATAAACAACTAAAAATAGAATACGATTCAGACAAGTTAAATATAAGGGAAGAAGGTTCTTTATTATCTATGAAAGAGTTAAGTAGTATTTATAATACTATAGTCAATATAATAATAAAGAGCAACATTAAATTGTTTAAAGATGCTAGTTGGTACGGGATTAACGATAGGGTTTTGAACCGGTATAAATAAAATTTATATAAAATGGAGGGAGAATAATGTATGTAAAAAAATCATATGTTACCAAAGGATAAGTTAACAACTGTTGAATTAAAGGAAAATATAAGTAGTGCTTTAAACAAAATAAACAAGGGAGATTTTCTATCTCTTCCAGTTCTTGATGGTGATGAATTTAAAGGAATAATAATGAAAGAAGCGATTTATAGAGCATATTTTGACGGTAATTACACGGATAAAGAGGACTTTTATCCAACACCAAGGTAGAAGAATTATATAATGATAGGTATAAATCTATAAAAGAAAATGAACTAATAGAAAATGCCTCATATCTTTTAAAAGAGTTGAGAACACCTTTTTTTACCTGTATTCGATAGTGATGAAAATTTTGTTGGAATTTTAACCCATTTTGCTATTTTTAATGCATTCTCCGAGATATTTGGTTTTGATAAAGGTACAAGGATTGTAGTTCACATGTTTGATATTCCTGGACAGTTAGCGAAATTAACAGAAGTAATTAGAAAGGCAAATGTAAATATATTAAATTTTGCTGTAATGGATGCAAAGGTATTAGATGTTTATAGAGTGATATTGCGAGTAGATACAGAAGATGTAGATAGCCTTATAGATAAGATAGATAAAGCTGGATTTAAAGTAGGAGATATTACAAAATAGTATTATAATGTATAAATAATTTTAAAATGGGAAAAATATTCCTCTAGATAGTACTGGAGGGATATTTATGAAAAAACACAATATTATTTTAATATTTCTTTTTTTGTGGCGTACTGTTTTTGCAAGCTTTTTATATGGTTATAAATTAACAGCCAATAGAACAAATAAAAAAACCTATACTCGTAGTGGATGATGTGGAGAAAGATACTTCTGAGGAACAGTTAGATTTAGAAATAATAAGGGAAGAGGATAGGGTATCTCCCAACACTTTTGTGGAGAAGAAAACATATTATAAAAAAATGTGAACATAGTATTACCAATTTGGAAAATGCCAAGGAAGAAACAATAAATATGACAGAGAAACAATATCGAAAGTATATGAAGGAGAACTATCCTAATATAAAAATTATTTCTTTTTCACCAAAAGAAATAGTGTTACGGGAAGAACGGAATCATTTATGCCCTAATCATTATATTATAGGCCAAGCTGATGGGAAAATAGCTATATATAGAATCGATGAAAAAGGAGAAAAGTATTTAGATAAGGTTTTTAATGACTATCCTATTTCATTATTAAAAGAGGTAGATCAGGAAAGATTAAAAGATGGAATTATTGTTGATAGTGAAGAAGAGTTATCCGATGTATTGGAGAACTTTATAAGTTAATAAAAAACTAAGTTAGATTGTTCTAGCTTAGTTTTTTTTATTGAAAATGTGGTAAAATAGAATGTAAGCTTAGGAGGAGAGTATATGATCATATTAGGAATAGATCCAGGTTTAGCTACAGTTGGATATGGAATAATTCAATATAAAGGGAATAGATATAGGGTTATAGATTATGGATGTATAACAACTGATTCTCATATTTTATTTCCTGAAAGATTGAAAATAATATATGATGAGATGAATTATCTTATAAATAGATATAATCCAGACGATTTGGCGATTGAGGAGCTGTTTTTTTTAACAAAAATGTTAAAACAGCTATAAAGGTAGGACAAGCCAGAGGAGTGGAGATATTAGCTGCTGTCAATAATGGAATAGATGTATATGAATATACGCCTTTACAGATAAAGCAAAGTGTAGTTGGTTATGGTAGAGCTGAAAAAAAATACAAGTTCAAGAGATGGTGAGGATGCTATTAAATTTAAAGGAAATTCCCAAACCTGATGATGTAGCTGATGCATTGGCAGTAGCAATATGTCATAGTAGTTGTTTAAACTTTAAAGATATGTTTAAAATGAAATAATAAAAGGGTGATATAGGATTGTATGAATATATAATAGGAAAAGTGGTGGATATTAAGGAGGACTGTATAGTATTAGAAAACAATGGGATAGGATATAAGATATTTACTTCTAAAAATTCCATTGGCAAGTTAAATTTAAATCAAAATATAAAAATGTATACATATTTTAATTTAAGGGAAGATGGTATATATTTATATGGCTTTACTACTGAAGAAGAATTAAATATATTTAATAAACTTCTTTTAGTTTCTAAGATAGGGCCTAAAGTGGGTTTAAACGTATTATCCACCTTAACTCCTAGTCAAATAAAATCTGCAATTATAAATGATGACACTAGTATACTATGTACTGCACCAGGGGTTGGAAAGAAAACTGCTGGTAGGATTATTCTCGAACTCAAAGATAGAATCGATGATATAGAAATATCTGAAGATGTAGAAACTATTGACAATAGTAGTGATATAGAAACAGCAGTTAATGGTCTTATTTCCCTAGGTTATACTAGAAATGAAATACAATGGGTATTAAGCGAGATAGATACTTCAGATATGAATACTGAAGATATTATTAGAGAAGTGCTTAAGAGATTATCAAAATAGCAAAGGAAGGTAATGATTTTGATGGATAAAGATAGAATAGTTAGTGGTACAATAAAAAGTGAAGATTTAGAAAATGAAATAAGCCTAAGGCCTAGGTGGATTCATGAATACATTGGTCAGGACAAAGCAAAGGAAAAGTTAAAAATTTTTATTAAAGCTGCAAAAGGTAGGCAAGAGCCATTGGATCATGTTCTACTTTATGGACCACCAGGTTTAGGGAAGACAACCTTGGCAAATATTATTGCCAATGAAATGGGTGTTAGTATTAGAGTTACCTCTGGACCCGCTATAGAGAGGCCAGGGGGGGATCTAGCTAGTATACTAACCAATTTAGGAGAAGATGATGTATTATTTATAGATGAAATCCATAGGCTAAACAGAACAGTAGAGGAAATACTATATCCAGCCATGGAAGATTATGCTTTAGATATTATTATAGGAAAAGGACCAAGTGCTAGATCTGTTCGGCTAGATCTTTCAAGATTTACTCTTATAGGGGGGGCTACAACAAGAGCAGGACTATTGACTTCTCCTCTAAGGGATAGATTTGGAGTAATGTTGAATTTAGATTTATATGATGATTATAGTTTACAAAAGATAGTAAAACGTTCTGCAAATATTTTAGACATCAAGATAGATGACAAAGGGGGGGCTATGGAAATTGCCAAACGATCTAGAGGAACTCCTAGAATAGCTAATAGATTATTGAAAAGAGTAAGAGATTATGCTCAAGTAGTTGAAAATGGTGTTATAACTTATGAAGTAGCAAAGAGGGGACTAGAGGTTTTGGAAATAGATGAATTAGGACTAGATGAGGTAGATAGGAAGCTAATTCTTAGTATGATAGAAAATTTTGATGGGGCCCTGTAGGAGTAGATACATTATCAGCGGCTACTGGGGAGGAAAAAAACTACTATAGAAGACGTATATGAACCCTATTTGTTGCAAATAGGATTTATAAATAGAACTCCTAGAGGTAGAGTTGTAACTAAAAAAAGCTTATGACCATTTTAATTTAGAATATGATGAACAGAGGTGATTAAATGGCTTCTTTTGGTAGGATGCTTTTGTTTATGGGTTTAGTTTTAATTTTATTAGGTGGAATATTTATATTAGGTGAAAGATTTGGATTTGGGAAACTTCCTGGTGATATATTTATCCAGAGGGGGGGAAATTTCACTTTCTTTTTCCCTATTGTCTCTACATTGTTAATAAGCATAATACTTACTCTGTTGATAAATATATTTATAAGAAGATAGGGGGGGGAAAAAAAATGTGAGAAAAAAATTTATAGCTTTTTTTAATAATAGTATTATTAGGACTTAATATACAAAATGGATATGCTTTTGCAAATTCCATGGATAATTATGTGAGCATAAAGTTAACAAACCCTATAAAATCAAGAGAAATAATAAAGCTATATAGTGATGATGGGTTTAATATATATATAAATAGTATATTTAATGATATAGAATATATACCTAATAAAAATATATCCATTGAGCTAAATTCCATAGGTGAAATAGAAATAAAAGATGAGATAGGGGAAATTTTATTTTCAACTCATGAAAATAATTTAATATTGTCTTCTGCAAATAAATGGGATAGTATTATAACAGTAGAGGACAAACGGTATAGAGATTTTATAAAAATCCAAAGAGAAAGCCAGAGTTTATTAGTGATAAATTTAATAGATATAGAGCATTATCTTTACGGGGTAGTACCTAGAGAAATGCCAGCGTCATTTCCAATGGAAGCGCTAAAAGCTCAAGCTGTTGCAGCTAGAACATATACACTAAATAATCTTAACAAACATGGAAGTGAAGGCTATAATTTATGTGATACCACTCATTGTCAGGTATATGGAGGCATAGATGGTGAGCATACTAGGACAAATGAAGCAGTAGATGCTACTAAAGGAATAGTAATTACTTATAATGGAAGTATTATTGATGCTGTATATCATTCTAATAGTGGAGGACATACTGAAGATTCTGCTGAAGCTTGGGGCAATTATTTTCCTTATTTAATAGGTGTAGAAGATGAATTTTCTAAAAATCAACCTAATAGTGATTGGTCTTTTACTATAGAATCTAGTGCTTTAAATAATAAACTTAAAAATAACGGCATCTATATAGGTGATGTTGTAGATTTGGAGATTATTGAGACTTCTCCAAGGGGAGGGGTATCTAAACTTAAGATAGTAGGAACTACAGGTGAAGAAATACTTAACAAAGGCAAAATTCGACAGGTTTTAGGAAATGATGAGCTAAAGAGCACTTGGTTTTCTATTAAAAGGGGGGGAGGTCCGTCTACTTCTATAAGCCATGTATATGCTATAAGCGGGAATAGCAAAAATTCTCAAAAAAAATAGATCCATCTAAGGCTATTAGTATAGATAAAAATAATACGAAGAGTTATGTGAGAAATAGTACGGTTATGGGGAAGGATAAAAGAGTAAAATTAATAGATATTTATAAGGAAAATAGTAATGGTTTTTGATAGAAGGTAAAGGATATGGTCATGGTGTAGGTATGAGTCAATGGGGGGGCGCTAAGAAAATGGCTGAAGATGGGTATACTTATGATGAAATTTTAAAACACTATTATACTGGAGTTGAAATTAATTAAAAAAACAAATATGTAAGGGATGATCTAATGAAAACAGAAGAATTTTATTATGATTTACCAGAAAATTTAATTGCACAATATCCCATAGAGGATAGAGAAGCTTCTAGAATGTTAGTGTTAGATAAAATAACTGGGGGGGAAATACAACACAGTTATTTTAAGAAAGTCATTGATTATTTAAACAAAGGGGATTGTTTAGTATTAAATGATACTAGGGTGATTCCTGCTAGACTATTTGGAAGGAGAGAAGGGAAAAACGAGAAAATCGAATTTTTATTGTTAAAAAGAGTTAAGGAGGATCAATGGGAAGTTCTTGTAAACCAGGTAAAAAGGTAAAACCTTCTAATAAAATAATATTTGGTGATGGGCTATTAATAGCAGATGTTTTGAGTATTGAAGAAGATGGCACTAGAATTGTAGAATTTAGTTATGATGGAATATTTGAAGAAATATTAGATAAATTAGGTCAAATGCCTTTGCCACCTTATATTAAGGAAAAATTGGAGGATAAGGAAAGATACCAAACTGTCTATTCTAAACACAAGGGTTCCGCAGCAGCTCCAACGGCAGGTTTACATTTTACAGAAAGATTGTTGAAGGAGATTAGAAAAAAAAGGAGTAGATATAGCTTTTTTAACCCTTCATGTGGGACTAGGAACTTTTAGACCAGTTAAAGTAGAAAATGTTGAAGAACACCATATGCATGCTGAATATTACCGTGTATCTGAAGAAACTGCAGAGAAAATAAATACTGCGAAGAAAAAGGAGGGAAAATAGTTTCAGTAGGTACTACTACTGTTAGAACATTAGAAACAATTGCTACAGAAAATGGAATAGTATTACCTGGTAATGGATGGACAGATATATTTATCTACCCAGGATATAATTTTAAAATAGTTGATAGATTGATAACTAACTTTCATTTACCAGAATCAACATTATTAATGTTGGTTAGTGCACTGGCAGGTAGGGAAAATATTCTTAATGCTTATAATGAAGCAGTAAAATATAATTATAGATTTTTTTAGTTTTGGAGATGCAATGTTTATTAAATAACAGGAGGAATAATATGGCAGTAAAATTTAAGGTATTGAAGGAATCAACTGAGACTAATGCAAGAATTGGTATAATGAATACACCCCACGGAACTATTGAAACCCCAATATTTATGCCTGTTGGAACTAGAGCTACAGTTAAAACAATGACACCAGAAGAGCTTAAAGGATTAGGAGCTCAGATAATATTAAGTAATACTTATCATCTATATTTAAGGCCTGGACATAAGCTTATTGAAGAAGCTGGTGGATTACATAAGTTTATGAATTGGGATGGCCCTATTTTAACTGACAGCGGTGGTTTTCAGGTGTTTAGTTTAGGAGATTTAAGGAAAATTACAGAGGAAGGGGTAGAGTTTAGATCCCATATTGATGGGTCTAAACATTTTATATCACCTGAAAAATCCATTGAAATTCAAAATTCATTAGGTTCTGATATTATGATGGCTTTTGATGAATGTACACCCTATCCTGCTACCTATGAATATGCAAAAAAAATCAATGGAGAGGACTTCTAGATGGGCAGAAAGATGTAAAAATTATCATAAAGACTGGGAAAACCAAGGATTATTTGGTATAATACAGGGGGGGTATGTATAAAGATTTAAGGGAACAGAGTGCTAAAGAGATTATAGATATAGATTTTCCTGGTTATGCCATTGGTGGCTTAAGTGTAGGTGAGCCGAAAGAATTGATGTATGAAATGTTGGAGTTTACCGTACCTTTGTTACCAAAGGATAAGCCTAGGTATCTAATGGGAGTAGGAACTCCAGATTATTTATTTGAGGCAGTTATAAATGGTATTGATATGGCTGATTGCGTTTTACCTACGAGGATTGCAAGAAATGGAACAGTTATGACTAGTCATGGAAGATTGACTATTAGAAATGCAGAATATTCTAGAGATTTTGGTAAATTAGATCCAGAATGCAATTGTTATACTTGTGAGAATTATAGTAGAGCATATATAAGGCATTTATTTAATGTAAATGAAATTTTAGGCGCAAGACTTGCGACTATTCATAATTTATATTTTTTTTAATTAAATTGATGGAAAATATTAGGGAAGCTATTAAAACTGATAGATTGTTGGAGTATAAAGAGGAATTTTACAAAAAAAATATGGCTATATAGATTAGGCAATAAAGGTTTTTTTAGAAACCTTGCATAATATAGTATCAAAATGATAAAAGGAGAAAAGGAGGAAATAATTATGGCGGCAGCAAATCCTGGAGGAGCAGGTTTAGGAGGATTGATTATTCCTATTGCTTTCTTAGTATTTTTCTACCTATTTGCTATAAGACCTCAGAAAAAAAAGAGAAAAAGAAATTAGAGAAATGAGGGAAAGCTTAAGTATAGGGGATGAAATAATAACTATAGGAGGGATTTTAGGAAGGATCGTCAAGATTAAAGACGATATGGTTACTATAGAGGTTGGTTCTAATAAGACCAAGATTGATATGACAAAATGGGCTATAGGATCAGTAATCAATAAAGTTAATTCTAAAAATGAAAAAGATGAAAAAGATAAAAAAAGAAGAATAATAAAAATAAAACTTCCTTGTAACAAGGAAGTTTTATTTTTGTAATAAATTCCTCCTAAATAAAATAAATTAGAATAGGAGGTGGAGTTGATGAGAGAGAAAGGATTAAATTATATATTATTAGTTTTTAAAGGTCTAATTTTTTTCTCTGATAATTACCATTTTGTTAGTATTTATATTATCTTTAGTATTACTATATACGCCATTTAAAGAGTCAAAAATCCCTTTATTTAATACTGTGATAATGATAGTAAGTATAACTATAGGAAGCATATACGTTTCTACTAAGATAGGAGAGAATGGTTGGATAAATGGGGGGGGAATACTTGGTATATTATATTTTTTTAGTATTGGTGTTACTAAATTATTTATTTTTTTAAGCCATTTTTTTGTAGATATGTATCTACTTGGTAAATTTATATTATCTTTGATAACTGGTGTTATTGGTGGTATTATAGGGATTAATATGAAATAAAGCTTTAAATAATAATATTAATATGATATAATCAATAAAGGTATCATTCAGTTATTGAGGAGGTTATAGTATGAAATATATAAAAACCATATCTGGTAGCAATTTAAAGGATACTTTGAAAAAAAGGTGGCTGTGGAGAATGTCAGACATCTTGTCAGTCTGCATGTAAGACTTCTTGTACAGTAGGAAATCAAAAATGTGAAAATAGATAAAGCATAAAGGCGGTGGTTTTAACCACTCCTTTTTAATTTATCTACATTTTAGTTATAGGAGGATAATTATGGACATAAAAGAAAGAATTCACAAATATAGTTTAAATGGAAAAAAATATTGTATTAGATATTAATAGTGGTGCAGTGCATGTTGTAGAGGATATAGTATATGATATACTAGATTATTACAAGACCTATACTTTAGACGAAATAATAAAATTATTAGAAGATAAATATGACGATAAGGACATAATGGAGGCTTATGAGGAGATATCCTTATTGGAAAATGAGGGAATACTATATTCTGAAGGGGTATCTATAGAGGATATTAGGTATAATGAAGATAATATTATAAAGGCCCTTTGTCTTCATGTGGCTCATGACTGTAACTTACGTTGTAACTATTGTTTTGCATCCCAAGGGGGGGACTTTAAAGGGGGGGATAGATCTTTAATGTCTCTAGAAGTGGGTAAAAAGCTTTAGAGTTTTTGGTAAAACATTCAGGGGGTAGAAGAAATCTAGAAGTGGATTTTTTTGGTGGAGAGCCCCCCTGATGAATTTTGAAATAATTAAGAAATTGGTAATGTATGGTAAAGATCTAGAGAAGAATTACAATAAACATTTTCGTTTTACTATAACTACTAATGGGGTATTGCTAGATGAAGATAATATGAAATTTATCAATGAATATATGGATAATGTAGTATTGAGCCTTGATGGTAGGAAAAGAATAAATGATAATATGAGAAGAACTATCACGGATGAGGGGAGTTATGATATTATACTTCCTAAATTTCAAAAAAATGGTTGCTAAGAGAGGAGACAAGGATTATTATGTAAGAGGAACCTTTACTAGTTACAATCTGGACTTTTCTAATGATGTTCTTCATTTTTATGATAAAGGGTTTAAAAAAAATATCAATAGAACCAGTAGTTACTTCACCAGATAAGGATTATGGGATAAAAGAGGAGCATATAGATACTATATTAAAGGAGTATGAAAAATTTTCCAAGGATTATATAAATATAAAGAAGAAAGATGATGATTTTTTTATTTTTTTTCATTTTATGATTGATTTAGATCAAGGGCCTTGTATTGTTAAACGTATCGTAGGTTGTGGAGCAGGTTCTGAGTATATGGCAGTTACGCCAGAGGGGGGGAACTATACCCTTGCCATCAATTTGTAGGAGATAAAAAGTTTAAAATAGGAAATGTATATGAAGGTATTACAAATAATGAAATAGTGAAGGAATTTAAAAATGCAAGTGTATATAATAAGGAAAAGTGCAGAAGTTGTTGGGCGAGATTTTATTGTAGTGGAGGTTGTCACGCAAATGCTTATAATCACCATGGAAATATTATGAAACCTTATGATATTGGCTGTGAAATGGAGAAGAAGAGAATCGAATGTGCTATTTCAATATTGGCCAATCTATATGAGTAGCATTAGAGTAGCTAAATTTAATTTTAGGAGGGAAAGCTAATGAATATGAAAAAAACTATACTATTTATATTGATTATTGCCATAGTAGCTTTATTTTCCTATACAGCTATAAATGGTATAGAAATAGGCAAATTTAAGATTTCTAATGTTAAAGATTCTATTGATTTAGGATTAGATCTTGCTGGTGGCGTATATGTAATATTAGAGGCACAAACAGATTTGCAAGGTGCAGAATTACAAAAGGCTATGGAGCAATCAAAGATGATTATTAGTGAAAGAGTAGATAGCCTTGGTGTTGCTGAGCCAAACATAATTATAGAAGGAAATAAACGAATCAGAATTGAATTGGCTGGTATTGAAAATCCACAAGAGGCTATAGAATTAATAGGAAAGACTGCTCAATTACAGTTTATAGATCCAGATGGGAAGGAGATATTGACTGGGAAAAATGTTAAGAATTCTGATGTTGCTTTTCACAAAACAGATTTAGGAGAGAAACCTGTAGTAACTTTGGAATTTGATAAAGAAGGAGCAGAAAGTTTTAAGGAAGCTACTACAAGATTGGTAAAGAAAGAAACCATAGAGGAGAAGATAATTTATATAGTGTTAGATGAGCAGGTAATTTCAGCTCCAATTGTTAACTCTGCTATTACAGATGGAAAAGCTGTCATTGAAGGGGACTTTGATGTAGAAGAGGCTAATAGATTGGCCACATTAATTAGAGCTGGCGCATTACCTGTGGAAATGTCAGAACTTCAAACTTCTATAATAGGGCCTACGTTAGGATTAGAAGCTTTAGACAAAAGTATAAAAGCTGGAGCTATTGCAATTTTAATAATATTTTTATTTATGCTTATCTATTATAAAATACCTGGACTGATAGCTGATATTTGTTTAACTATATATATATTGATAGTAGTTTATACTATGAAATTTTTAGGAGTAAAATTAACCTTGCCAGGTATTGCAGGACTAATATTGTCAATTGGTATGGCAGTAGATGCTAATGTGATAATATTTGAAAGAATAAAAGAAGAGTTGAGAAATGGCAAATCCATTAGAGCTCCATAGATCATGGCTTTAATAGAGCCTTAACCTCTGTTTTAGATTCTAATATTACCACATTAATAGCAGGTGTAGTATTATATTATTTTGGAATTGGACCTATAAAAGGTTTTGGAATTACATTGATTTTAGGGATCGTGGCCTCTATGATAACGTCGGTATTTATTACAAAGCATTTGTTAATGTTAACAGTTAATATGACCAATACAAACAATTCTAAACTATATGGTATGTAAGGGGTGAAAAAAATGAACGTTATAAAAAAATAAAAAAAACTTATTATACAATATCTTTAGGAATCATTATATTTGGTATGATTATGATGATTATAAATGGCTTAAACTATGGCATAGATTTTACTGGGGGGGTACTTCTGTTCAAATAAAGATAGGCAAAATGATAACTGTAGATGAAGCTAGAAAGATAGTGGATGAATACGATAAAGAAGCAAGTATAGTTCATATAGGTGCCAACAAAGATGAGATAATGATAAGAAGTAAGAAGGATTTTACTAATGATGAAATCAATCAAATAATCGATAAATTTGCAAAAGAATATGATATAGAAGAAAAGAGTTTCAATCGGAAAAATTTGGCCCTTTTATGGGAAAAGAAATTAAGAAAAAAAAGCTTTGTTATCTTCGTTTATTGCTGTTATAGGCATGTTAATCTATATTAGTTGGCGATTTGAGTTTAAATTTGCCATTGCAGCAATTATTGCATTGCTTCATGATGTATTTATTACTTTTTCTATTTATGCAATTTTTAAAATTCCTGTAAATAGTGCTTTTATAGCTGCTATATTGACTATATTAGGTTATTCTATTAATGATACTATTGTTATTTTTGATAGGATAAGGGAGGAATTAAAGCTAAATCCAAGAAAACCTTTAGAAGAAATAATAAATGAAAGTATAAGGAAGTCTTTGACTAGGACTATAAATACATCTTTAACCACTTTAGTTGCAGTATTAATTCTATATATAGTGGGGGGGTGGAGGATGTTAAAGTCTTAGCTTTACCTCTTATATTTGGTATAGTATCAGGAACTTATTCATCATTATTTATAGCTAGTCCAATATGGTATGGATTGAAAAACCGAGAGAAATTAAAGACTAAAAAAAGCATAAAACTGCCTTAGGCAGTTTTATGTAGTTAATCCTTTAAATTTGGGTAAAAATCTTATATTATTATATTAAATGTTTTAAAAATATTTTATAATATTATTGGGAGGCGGGCTATGGAAAAGGGATTTATTTTATCATTAATTTTTGCAGCTATTGTGGCTGTCTTTGCTTTAAAAAAATGGGGGGGACAAGGTACTTATAGATTTTATATTTACTGAGGTAGAGATATCTCAGGCTATAATTATATTTTTGTCTGCTATACTTGGTGCAGTAATTGTTTCAATTTTAAGTGGTATAAAAAAATATTAAATATAAAAAAAGAAATCAAGGATTTAAATAAAAAGATTCTACCCCCCCTTGAAGAGGATAAAGAAAATATGGCTATACTATTAGAAGATAGAGGAGATGAAATTACTAGATTAAAAAAATACTATAGTTGAATTAGAGGAGAAAATAGAAGTCATTAATACTTCTTTAGAGGAAAAGGAGAAGGAAATTGAAAAATTGAAATGTGAGAAAAATCCTGAGGAAGATACTAGTTATTAATGGATATGCTTAATGTAGAGGAGACATAATAGGAGTGATTTTATCTTGGAGAAGTGGTATTTAAGAAATGTAAAAGGAGATTTAGATAGGATATCTAAAAGTTTGGGGATAAGTAAATTATTATCCAAACTATTATTAAATAGGAATATTACCAGTTATGAGATAATGGATAGTTTTATAGATCCAAGTTTAGATAAATTACACAATCCTGAACTTATGAAGGATATGGATAAAGGGATAGAAATAATAGTAGATAGCATTGAAAAAAGGCAGAAATATTAGAATTTCTGGAGATTATGATCAAGATGGTAATTCTGCTATATTGACTCTTTATAAAGGACTAAAAAGATGCGGAGCTAAGGTAGATTATGTTATTCCCCATAGGATAATAGATGGATATGGAATAAATGATAGAATAGTTAGAGAAGCCAAAGAAGATGGAATAGATTTGATAATTACATGTGATAATGGAATAGCAGCTTTTGAACCTATAAAACTTGCTAAGGATTTAGGAATGAAAGTTATAGTAACAGATCATCACGATTTAGCATATATGGAAGATGAAAAGGGAATAAAACAATATAGATTACCAGAAGCAGATGCGGTTATTAATCCTAAGAGATGGGATTGTAAATACCCTTTTAAAGAATTATGTGGTGCAGGGGTAGCTTTTAAATTGATACAAGCTTTATATATAAAGATGAATATAGATATGGAAGAATCCTATGAATTATTAGAGTTTGTGGCTATGGGAACTGTTTGTGATGTGGTGGATTTAATTGATGAAAACAGAATTATTGTTAAAGAAGGCTTAAAGAGGATAAATAATACTAATAATTTAGGACTAAAAGCTCTGATTAAAGCTACTGGTTAGAAGAGAAAAAAATCAATACTTATTCCTTAGGTTTTATTTTAGGTCCTTGTATAAATGCCTCTGGAAGGCTAGATAGGGCAGATATTGCCGTAGAGTTATTTCTAACTGAAGATTCAGATAAAGCTCAAAGGTATGCTAATAGATTACATGAGTTAAATGAAGAAAGAAAAGCAATGACAAAAAAAGGCTATGAGAAGATAGTGGAACAAATAGAAAATACGGATTTAAAAGAAAAAAAATGTGTTAGTGATATATGAACCAAGGGTACATGAAAGTGTAGCGGGGGGGATTATAGCAGGTAGGATAAAGGATAAATATTACAGGCCAACAATAGTTTTGACCAATTCTAAAGAAAACGGTAAAGTAAAAGGTTCTGGAAGATCCATAGAAGAATACAATATGTTTGAGGAGATATCTAAACACAAAGAACTATTGTTAGCATTTGGAGGACATCCAATGGCTGCAGGACTTTCATTAGATGTTTCACATATAGATGAATTTAGGAATAGATTGAATATCCAAGAATCTTTAACTGAGGATGATTTGACGCCTAAGGTTTATATAGATATGCATCTTCCATTGGATTATATTAGTTTTAGTTTAATAGAAGAATTGGAGAAATTAGAACCTTTTGGGAAGGGAAATCCCAAGCCTTTATTTGGAGCAAAAAAATGTAAAGGTAAAAGAGGTTTCATATTAGGAAATAATCAAAATGTTTTAAAATTATTGCTATTAACCAATAGAGGTCGTGTAATTGATGGTATATATTTGGAGATATTGAACAATTTGAAGAGAAAATGTGTAGAAAATTTGGCAAAGATGAGTTGAATAAGATGTATGCAGGCGTAGATAATAGAATAGTTTGGATATGATATATACACCTATGGTGAATGAATATATGGGAAATAGAAATATACAGATTAATATACAAAATTATAGATAATAACCGAAGATATGTTTATAAAATCACTTTAATATTGTCCTATTATTGCTATAATATACTTATATAATTTAAAATATATCCCTAAATAATCAAAATTGTTTTATTCTTATGGATATTAGTTTAAACCAGTAGTCATAATATATTTTAAGCAGGTGAAGAGAATGATTGAAAATTTATTGTTAAGTATTGAGCAGTATAATCCTAATGCAGATATGAAACAGATTATCAAAGCTTTTCATTTTGCAGAGGCTGCTCATGAAGGACAATTTAGAAACTCTGGAGAAAAATTCATTGTACATCCGTACAATGTGGCCATTATTTTAACGGAATTGAATATGGATACTACTACCATTGTTGCTGGCCTTTTGCATGATGTAATAGAGGATACGAATATAACTTATGATGATGTAGTATTGGAATTTGGGGGGGAAGAAGTAGCAGATTTAGTGGAAGGTGTAACTAAATTAAAGAAGTTACAATATAAAACTAAACAAGAAAATCAGGCAGAGAACTTAAGAAAAATGGTACTAGCGATGGCGAAGGATATTAGGGTGATTATAATCAAATTAGCAGATAGACTACACAATATGAGAACTCTCGAGTATATGAGTGAAGAAAAGAAAAAAGAAAAGGCTTTAGAGACTTTGGAAATATATGCACCTCTAGCCCATAGATTAGGTATATCAAAAATTAAATGGGAACTGGAGGACTTGTCCTTAAGATACCTAGATCCAGAAGGATATTATGACTTAGTAGATAAGGTATCTAAACGTAGGAAAGAAAGAGAAGCCTATATTCAAAGGATAATAAAGGATTTGGATGAAAAACTTGAAGAGATGAATATACCCAGGGATATAAGTGGAAGACCTAAAAATTTCTATAGCATCTATAAGAAAATGGTATATCAAAATAAATCTTTTGAACAAATATTTGACTTAACAGCTATAAGGGTAATAGTAGATAATATAAGGATTGTTATGGAGTTTTAGGTATAGTTCACACTATGTGGAAACCTATACCAGGTAGATTTAAAGATTATATAGCCATGCCTAAGCCCAATATGTACCAATCTCTTCACACTACTGTTATTGGGCCAGAAGGGGGGGAGATATTTGAAGTCCAAATAAGGACTTGGGATATGCACAGAACTGCTGAATATGGAATTGCAGCCCATTGGAAATATAAAGAAGGTACTATAAAAACAGATAACTTTGACGAGAAATTAACATGGCTAAGGCAGTTATTAGAATGGCAAAAAGATTTGAAAGATCCAACAGAGTTTATGGAAACTTTAAAAATAGATTTTTTTCACAGATGAAGTTTTTGTATTTACCCCCCCAAGGGAGATGTAATAAACTTACCTAATGGCTCTACCCCCCCTATAGATTTTGCATATAGGGTACACACTGCAGTTGGTAATAGTTGTGTTGGTGCAAAAGTTGATGGTAGAATAGTTCCTCTTGACTATAAGCTTAAAAATGGGAATATTGTTGAAATATTAACATCTTCATCAAGTACTGGACCAAGTAGAGATTGGCTTAAGATAGTAAAAAGCAGTCAAGCTAAAAATAAGATACGTCAATGGTTTAAACGAGAAGAGCGAGATTTAAATATTAATAGAGGTAAGGAAATGTTAGAGAAGGAGGTAAAAAGGCAAGGATATAAGTTAACGGAAATATTAAAAGAAGATTGGCTTAAAAATATTGCTAATAAACTTAGTTTAAATACTTCTGATGATTTATATGCTGCTTTAGGTTATGGTAATATTACATTATCTCAAGTAGTTCCAAGATTAAAGGAGCTTCATAGAGATTACTACAATATAGAGGATGATAATATTAATATTGAACAAAAGATTAAGGAACAACCAGCTCCTAAAAAGAACAAAAGAGTTACACAAGGAATTAGCATAAAGGGAGTAGATAATATAAAGGTAAGATTTGCTAAGTGTTGTAACCCAGTTCCTGGAGACGATATTGTAGGTTATATTACTAGAGGAAGAGGAGTATCCATTCATAGAAAGGATTGCCCAAATATATCTGATTTAGTTGGACAAGAAAGGTTTATAGATGTGGAATGGGATACCAATGAGAAAGCAGAATATCCAGTTGAAATACAGATAAAAGCTACTGACAGATCAGGATTATTAACAGATATTACTCAGGGAATTACCGATTCAAATATTAGTCTATTATCATTAAATGCAAGAACTAATAAGGAAAAATTGGTTTTAATCAATATGACTTTAGAAATAAAGAATACAGAACAATTAAGAGATTTGATGAAGAGGATTAAAAAAACTAAAAGGTGTAATTGATGTATATAGGGTAATAAGCTAAAGGAAGGATGATTATTAATGAGAGCAGTAGTTCAACGAGTGCTAAATGCTAATGTAAAGGTCGACGGAGAGGTAGTTGGAGAAATAGGAAAAGGCTTATTAGTTTTTTTTAGGTATAGGCGTTGATGATGACAGTAAAGATTTAGATTATATGGTAGAAAAAAATTTCAGGATTGAGGATTTTTGAGGACGAAGATTATAAGATGAATTTGTCCCTTTTAGATATAAATGGAGAAATGTTGGTTATATCCCAATTCACATTGTATGGAGATGTTAGAAGGGGGGGAAAAGACCTAGTTTTACTGATTCTGCTCAACCAGAATTAGCAGAAAATATGTACAATCAGTTTATTATGAAATGTGAGAATAAAGGAATTAGGACTGAGAAAGGAATATTTGGTGCAGATATGAAAGTAGAGCTCATCAATGATGGGCCTGTAACCATATTAATTGATAGTAAAAAA
>JMBV01000193.1_pt1 | contig 22943 bp, 39 predicted proteins | sample 616531 | NCBI WGS metagenome assembly JMBV01 (sample SAMN02727904, study PRJNA239997) | anaerobic digester metagenome | biome: anaerobic digester; isolation source: mesophilic anaerobic digester inoculated with municipal waste water sludge... | place: Germany: Bielefeld University, CeBiTec ...
AATTATTAGTAGAAAAGGATTAATGAAATCATTATCCGTCATTTTGAACTGTAGGGAAGGATCTCAGTTTTTTTACTGCCTAGAGATCCTTCCTTGTACTCAGGATGACAAATGTAATTAGGATGATAATGTGCCCAGAATAATAGGATATTATAATTCGTTTTTTTACAAATTGTCCTTCTTTCATGATTACTTTCATTTTATCTACGGAAATATTGTGAATATCTTCAAGGGGGGGATTATCCTCTAAAACTAATAAATCTGCAAATTTTCCTTTTTCTAATGTACCAGTAATATGATCTACTTTTAGCATTTCTGCACCATTTTTAGTTGCAGCTAATATTACTTCCATTTCTGACAAACCTGCTTTATTTAGAGCATACATTTCTGTTATGGCATATTTTCCATAGGGTGTTAGACTACTACAGAAGGAATCTGAACCTACTGTAATCCTAATGCCTTTTTTTATTTGCATTTTGAAGATTGTCTATTATTCTATTTAATTCTTTTTCTGCTGTGGTACTTCCAGGATATTTATCATGTATAGGTCTATAGGGTGGTTCATAAACTGTAAACCATTCATAGAAGAATTGTAGTGTAGGACAGAAAGTAATATCTTTTTCTCTCATAATTTCCAAACATTCTTCATTTAATTCCTGTCCATGAATAATTGCAGATACTCCTGCTTTACAAGAATTTAAAGCTCCCTCATAGCCTTCTGCATGGGACCATACGGGCAAGTTTACCATATTACATTCATCTACTACAGCTTGAATTTCTTCCATGGAATAATGGGAGTCTGCTTTAGCATCATGTCTCCATATTCCTCCCCCTGTAGACCAGATTTTAATTGCATCAGGATTTTCTCTAAGTCTATTTCTAATGGCTCGCCTAAGTTCCCAAGGACCATCTACTCTTTCTGCCATGGATGGGAGGCTTCATTATATTCCAAAGGTAGTTTGTGAGAATCTCCATGGCCTGCAGTTCTACAAAATCCTAGGCCTGTTGAAATAACTCTAGGGCCAGGAATAATTTCTTCTTCAATCATATTTCTAATATGTATACCTGAACGGGAAATTTCTCCAACAGTTGTAAGTCCATGTTCTAAAGATTCCTTTGCTTGGGCTACTGCAACTATGGTTTTTTTGTATAACTGGTTCCAATACCCATTCTGTATCGTCATCACTTAAATTGCCACTAAAGTGAAGATGAGTGTCAATTAAACCAGGCATAATGGTTTTACCAGTGATATCTATTATTTTTCCATCTAAATCTATGTCTTTTTTTTGGACCTGCATATTTAATTTTTTTATCTTCCACAATTATCATGGAGTTTTCAATGGCATTTCCATTTCCATCAATTAATAATCCACCTATAAATATTAATTTCATCACATATTCCCCCCCTTGGCTATTTTAATATTTCAAATACATTTTAACCCTTTATTTAAAATTTATCAAACTAATTTTAAAAATAGTGCAGAAAAATGCAAAATATGATAGAATATTGAGGGATAGTTAAAAGAATGACAATCAGGAGGGAAATATATGCCTAGATACTTATTTCCTCTAAAACAACATATAGGAAAACCTTGTACTCCTACAGTAAATGTAGGAGATAATGTGTTGAGAGGACAATGTATTGGAGAAACAAAAGGCCTTGGAGCCAAAATTCATTCTAGTGTAATGGGAGAAGTCATAGCTATAACAGAGAATGCAATTGAAATTGAGGGAGAATTTACAAATAGTGAAGATTATATAAAAATAAAGAAATGCGATTCCATAGCAGAAACTGCCTATGAAGCGGGAATAGTAGGGGGGGCTGGTGGTGCTGGATTTCCTACCTATGTGAAATTAAAATCAGAAATTCCAGGTGGTTATGTAATTGCCAATTGTGTAGAATGTGAACCTATTTTAAATCACAATATAAAATTTATAGAAGAAAATCCTCAGATGATTATAAAAGGCCTGAAATATGCCATGGAGGCCACTGGGGGGGCATCAAAGGGATATATAGCCATAAAATCTAAGAATCAAAAGGCTATTAAATCCTTAAAAGATGCTTTAGGAGAAGCAGAGGATATTGAAATAAAAGAATTAAGAGATATTTACCCTATGGGGGAAGAAAGAGCTATAATACATGAAATCTTTAGGAAATGGTTAGAACCAAGTGAATTACCTATTGAGGCCAATGCTGTAATTCTAAACAGTGAAACCCTTTCTAATTTAACAAGAGCTGTGGAAGATTTAAAGCCTGTAATAGACAAGGATATTACTGTTGCTGGTAAATTGAAAATGGGAAGGAAGCCAATGTGTTTTTCCAAGTTCCCATAGGAACTCCAATAGAAAGTTTAATTGAGGAATGTGGAGGTATTGATGGAGGATTTGGAGAAGTGATAATTGGTGGGCCCTATACTGGGAAATCATGTGATATTGAGAAATCAGTAGTTACTAAGACTTCTGGTGGCGCTATAATTACTATTCCCTTACCAGAATTTTATGGCTCTTTAGGTCTATTAGTATGTGCTTGTAGTGCAGATGAAATCAGGCTTAGAGACATAGCTAGTAAAATGGGCTCTAAGGTAGTAGGTGTAGCTAATTGTAAAAACCTTGTAAATATAAATGGAGCAAATAAATGCCTAACTCCAGGAGATTGTCCTGGACAGGTACAAGCTGTAATGGAACTTAAGAAAAATGGAGCTGAGAGAATTTTAATAGCCAATTGTAGTGATTGTACCAATACTGTAATGTGCTGTGCTCCAAATATGGGAATACCAGTATATCATCATACTGATCATATATTTAGAACTGTAGACCATGAATTAAGTAGAAGACTTCCAATGGAAGAATAATTTTACTAAGGAGGTTTGAAATATGTCAATAAGTGTTGAGCAAGCAGAAAAACTTAAGGGTAAACCTGCTATTGTATGCTGCAGAACAGAAGAAGGCACTATAATAGCAGCAGAACATCTGGAAGACCCAAGTATATTTCCAGACCTAGAGGCCTCTGGATTGATTTCAATTCCAAAAAAAATTGTGCAAAAATTGGTGAGGTTATTGGGGCGAAGGTTTTAAAAACTATAGATTCACTAACTCCATTAACACCAGATATATTAGAAGGTATGGAGGAAATGGCAGAAGTAGAGGAACTTTCCCAGCCTAGTGAAAAGGCAGTTTTCAAAAACAATATGAAGGCTGGAGATATAATTGTAGTGGATGATTTAGAAAATCCAATGAATTTTGAGAAACTTGAGGATTCTCTTCTAATTAAATTAGATGAGAAAGTATTAAATAGGAGCGAAGTTATTGGGGGGGCAAAACTTAAGGTAGATGTACCAGCACTTACACCAATTAAAGGAAATATGCTAGAAGGATTTGAAGAGGATTCAATGGCATTAACTGAGGGAGAAATTGCCCATTCTGGGGGGGTATTAAAAATTAAAATTGGTGAAGGCAAGGATATAGATATTGAAATCCCATTAGGAGGGTATTCTGTACCTCAAATGTCAGCAGTAGTTGAAAAGACTAGTGTTTCTACAGCTACAAAGGAAGTGCCACCTAAGGAAATTAGAAAACTTACTAAAAAGTATTTTAAAATAGATGAAGTTAAATTTGGAGAGGAGACTAAGATTGAAGGCACAACTCTTTATATTAGGGAGAATATCACAGAAGATGCTATAAAGGTAGATGAATTAGTTAAAAAAATAGATATAGAAATCATTACTCCAGATAAATACAATATGTATTCAGAAACTATAATGGATGTACAGGCCATAGCTACAAAGGAAGAAGATAACAAATTAGGTAGTGGAAACACTAGAGTATTAGATGGAGTAATTATGATGGTTACAGGAACTGATGAAAATGGAGTTCAAATAGGTGAATTTGGTTCTTCAGAAGGTATATTGGAAGAAAATATAATGTGGGGGGGAAGACCAGGTACTCCTGAAAAAGGAGAAATATTTATTAAAACCCAGATTACAATTAAAGAACATACAAATATGGAAAGACCTGGACCTATGGCTGCCCATAAGGCTACGGATTTTATTACACAGGAAATTAGAGAAGCTTTAAAGAAATTAGATGATTCTTTAGTAGTTTCAGAAGAAGAATTTGTTCACTATAGAAGACCTAGTAAGAAAAAAAAGTTGTAATTGTTAAAGAAATTATGGGACAAGGTGCTATGCACGATAATTTAATATTGCCAATGGAGCCAATTGGAGTATTGGGGGCAAAGCCCAATGTAGATTTAGGAAATGTTCCAGTGGTTTGTTCACCTTTGGAAATATTAGATGGGGCCATACATGCACTTACTTGTATAGGACCTGCTAGTAAGGAGTGTTCCAGACATTATTTTAGAGAACCTCTTATAATAGAAGCCCTAAAGGATGAAGATATAGATTTATGTGGAATTATATTAGTAGGTAGTCCGCAAATTAATTCAGAAAAATTCTATGTTTCTGAAAGAGTTGGTATGACAGTTGAGACTATGGATGTAGATGGAGCAGTTGTAACAACTGAAGGCTTTGGAAACAATCATATAGATTTTGCTAGCCATATTGAACAAATAGGCATGAGGGGGGGAGTATCTGTAGTAGGTGCATCTTTCTGTGCTGTACAAGGTGCTTTGGTAGTGGGCAATGAATATATGACTCATATGGTGGATTTAAATAAAACAGAAGAAGGAATCGAAAATGAAATACTTGGATGCAATACTCTAACTCAGGAAGATGGAATTAGAATATTAGCTATGTTAAAGGCTGCAATGGTTGGGGGGGAAGAAGTATTAGCTCCAGAGAGAAATTGGAATCCAAAAATAAAGGAAAATAATTTACAATTAATAAAAGAATATAAGGGAAACTGTAGGGGGGGATAACTAAAAAGGTTCAAAATGTCATCCTGAACATAGTGAAGGATCTCGGTCTTCTGCCATTTAGTGATTCTTCGCTTGTGCTCAGGATGACAGAAAAGGTAGCCTCATATTGCGCTCCCTATGATTGAAAAGAGAAAGGAAAATATAAGGTATGAATATGAAATACATCGATGAAGTGAGATATATGGAGGGCATCATTGTAGAAATATCTGATGGTGCTGTAGGTATAGATTTTAAAGGTAGAATGGGATTTTTAAAAATTCCAATGCGAATGTTAATTACTGATTATCCATTGGAACTAGGGCAAGAAGTTGGCCTTAATATGAGTTATGTAGAAGTTTTACGTCCAGTACCAAATGAGAAATACGTAAGTAATCTAGACAGAAAACATAAGGAGGTATAGAAATGGTAGTAAAAGGATTACAGTCCGAAATATTTGTGCCAATTACACCTCAGCCAGTATGGACACCTGTAAATAAAGATTTAAAGGATATGACTATTGCATTAGTTACAGCAGCTGGTGTTCACAAAAAAAGCAGACAAAAGATTTAATCTGGCAGGAGATTTTACATTTAGAAAAGTTGAAGATACTACTCCTTCTAATGAACTAATGGTATCCCATGGTGGATATGATAATGGAGATGTAAATAAGGATATAAATTGTATGTTTCCCATAGATAGAATACATGAACTTGCAAAGGATGGTTTTATTAAATCCATAGCTCCTGTTCATATTGGATTTATGGGGGGGGAGGCGGAAATCAGGAAAAGTTTAAAAATGAAACTGGACCTGAGATTGCTAGGGTTTTGAAAGATGAAAATGTAGATGCTGTACTTATGACAGCAGGTTGAGGAACTTGCCACCGCTCTGCCGTGATTGTGCAGAGAGCAATTGAGGAAGCAGGTATACCTACTATAATAATAGCTGCCCTTCCTCCAGTAGTAAGACAAAGTGGTACTCCTAGAGCTGTGGCTCCCCTAGTACCTATGGGGGGGGCAAATGCAGGAGCACCTAATGATGTAGAAATGCAATATAATATTTGTAGAGACGCCCTATTGCAATTAGTGAAAATTGAATCAGCAGGGAAAATAGTTCCACTACCCTATGAATATGTAGCAAAAGTCTAAGGGAGGTAGATTATGCAAAGTTTACATGCAATTGATTCCCATACAATGGGGGGGGAACCTAATAGAACTATAATAGGAGGCTTGCCTCCTATACCTGGGGGGGAAACCATGGTAGATAAAAAAAGATATTTGGAAAATAATTTAGATTATATTAGAACTGCTGTTATGCACGAGCCTAGAGGACATAGTGATATGTTTGGGTCCATAATCACTGCCCCAACAGTAAAGGAAGCTGATTTAGGCGTAATATTTATGGATGGTGGCGGATATTTAAATATGTGTGGCCATGGCAGTATTGGTGCAGCAACTATTGCAGTAGAAACGGGCATAGTAAAGGCAGTGGAGCCTTTTACGGATATAGTATTGGAAACGCCAGCTGGATTAGTTAAGGCCAAGGCAAAAGTAGAAAATGGAAAGGCTAGGGAGGTTTCCATAATTAATGTCCCTTCCTTCTTGTATAAGAAAGACGTACAGGTGGAATTGCCTGATATAGGCATGGTTACCTTTGATATAGCCTTTGGTGGCTCCTTCTTTGCTATAATAAGAGACAGTGAATTGGGAATTAGCATAGAGCCAGAAAATACTAATATAATAATTGAAAGGGCTATGAAATTAAGGGAGATTATAAATAAGGAAATTAAGGTGCAGCATCCAACAAAACCTCATATTAACACAGTAGATTTAATAGAAGTTTATGGAAGGCCAAAGAGTGAAGATGCAGATTATCAAAATGTAGTAGTATTTGGTTCGGGACAAGCAGATAGATCTCCCTGTGGCACTGGCACTAGTGCAAAAATGGCCACCCTATATGCAAGGGGGGGAGAATTGGGCATCAATCAGCCCTTTGTATATGAAAGCATCATCAATACAAAATTTAAAGGAAGAATCCTAGAAGAAACAAGAGTAGGAGAATACAAAGCTATAATACCAGAAATGACGGGTTCAGCCTATATAACAGGATTCAATCATCTGGTAATAGGAGAAGAGGACCCAGTGAAATACGGATTTCTATTGAAATAGCAAATGTTGGTGCCGGGCGTGGAGTTGTGGAGTTATTGGATAACCTCCTGTCTTATGAATAAAAACTGAAATATATAGTTAGTATAGAGATAGTGGAAATTTCCACTGTCTCTATATTTTTTTGTCTAAATAATAACTAATGTTTAGAAGAGTTTTTTTTGGGAAATAAATATAATAAGAATGATAATCATTATCAATAAACCTAATAAATACAGGGAGGTTTTAATATGATATTTAAACAGGATATTCCCATAGAAGAACATTTTAGGATTTTAGACATAGATGGAAGTATTGTAAATGAAGAGAAATTGCCTTCATTTACTGAGGAAGAATTGCTTTATTTATATAAAACCATGTGGTATTCCAGAATTATAGATGAAAAGGCTCTTTCTTATCAAAGGCAGGGGCGAATGCTAACCTATGCTCCAAATTTAGGTCAGGAAGCTGCTCAGGTAGGCAGTGCCTATGCCTTAGACAAAGAGGATTGGCTAGTACCTGCCTTTAGAGAATTAGGGGCTTGGCTAGTAAGGGGGGGAGTGCCATTAAAGAATATTTATCTATATTGGTATGGAAACGAATGGGGTAGCCATATGCCAGAAGGGGGGGTAAAGGTATTGCCAGTATCTGTACCAATAGCTTCCCAATATCAACATGCTGCAGGTATTGGTATGGCCAATAATATTAAGGGAGAAAATAATGTAGTATTAACCTATGTAGGGGATGGTGGAACCTCCCATGGAGATTTCCATGAGGCTCTAAATTTTGCTGCTGTTTTTAAGGCACCAGTTGTATTTATAATTCAAAACAATCAATATGCTATTTCAGTTTCACGAGAAAAACAAACGGCAAGCAAGACTCTAGCTCAAAAGGCCATTGCCTATGGTATGCCTGGAGTATTAGTAGATGGCAATGACATATTTGCTATGTATTCAGCTACAAAAGATGCCATAGACAGAGCAAGAAATGGTGAAGGGCCAACTCTAATTGAAGCCTACACTTATCGTTTAGGTGCCCATACTACTTCAGATGATCCTACTATTTATAGAGAAGACAGTGAGGTAGAAGAATGGAAAGAGAAGGACCCAATACTGAGATTTAGAAAGTATTTAATGAATAAGGGAATCTTAAATGAAGAAAAAGAAGAGAGTATGAAAGTTGAATTAGAAAAAGAAGTAATGACAACTTTTGAAGAAATTGAAGACAATTCAGATACAGAAATAGAGGATATTTTCAAATATCATTATGAAACCATGCCTCCACATTTAGAAGAACAATTACAAGAGTATAAAGATTTTTTTTAGAAGGAGGTAAATAATATGGCTAATAAATTGAATATAGTTCAGGCTGTAAATCAAGCCTTAATGAATGAAATGGAAAATGATGAAACTGTAGTAGTTTATGGCGAGGACGTAGGTCTAGAAGGGGGAGTATTTAGAGCTACAGTTGGATTACAAGAAAAGTTTGGAGAAATGAGATCCTTTGATGCACCTTTGGCCGAGTCTGCCATAGTTGGAACAGCTGTAGGTATGGCAGTAAATGGATTAAAACCAGTGGTCGAATTGCAATTTATGGGCTTTTCCTATCCCGCATTTAATCAAATAATTAGTCATGTAGCTAGAATGAGAAATCGTACTAGAGGTAGATTTACTCTACCTATGGTAATTCGTGCACCCTATGGTGGTGGGATTAGGGCCTTGGAGCATCATTCAGAAAGTACAGAGGCAATATATGCACAAATACCTGGCCTAAAAGTAGTAATTCCTTCTACACCTTATGATACTAAAGGGCTTTTAATAGCAGCCATTAGAGATCCAGATCCAGTTTTGTTTTTAGAACCTAAGAGAATTTATAGGGCTTTTAGGCAAGATGTACCAGAAGAAGCCTATGTACTACCTATTGGCAAAGCTAGAATTGTAGAAGAGGGAGAGGATATTACCATAGTAACTTGGGGGGGTGCTATGGTTAGAGATGTGCAAAAAGCTAATGAAATGGTAAAGACAAAGGGCATTAATGCTGAAATCATAGATTTAAGGACCATATCTCCCATAGATAGAGAAACCATTGCTAATTCTATTAAGAAAACTGGAAGGATTATAGTGGTTCACGAAGCACCTAAAACCCTAGGAGTAGGAGCTGAAATTATGGCTTTGGCCAATGAAGAAGCTTTCCTATATTTAGAGGCTCCCCCCCAACTAGAATAACTGGATTTGACACTATATTTCCATTACCTAGAGGGGAAAAACACTATATTCCATCTCCAGAGAGAATAGCTAAGACCATAGAAGATATAGTGAAATATTAAATGAGGTGAGATAAATGAAATATGAATTTCGTTTTCCAGATATAGGTGAAGGCATTCACGAAGGTAGTATTATGAAATGGCTAGTTAAAGAAGGGGGGGAAAATATAGAAGAAGGGGGGGAATCTCTAGTAGAAATCGAAACAGACAAGGTTACAACAGAAATTCCATCTCCCAAATCTGGTAAAGTATTGGAATTGAAATTTGAAGAGGGAGATACAATCAATGTTGGAGAAGTATTTGTAATTATAGATATTTGGGAGAAACAGTAGAGGAATTAGAAGAACTAGAGGAAAAAGCAGAAGTAGTAGAGGAAGAAACTGCTGGAGTAGTAGGAGAAGTAATAGCTTCATCTGAGGAAATACCAGCAAGTACAGAAGGGCAAATTACAGTCTCTGAAAAATCACGTGAAAAGAAAGTGCTGGCAACACCAGTGGCAAGACAAATGGCCAAGGATTTAGGAGTAGATATTACAAAAGTTCAAGGCACAGGTCCCAATGGCAGGGTAATGAAGGAAGATATTAGAAAAGCTAATGAAACGAAAAAAATCCATAGCAGAAACTAGGGAAATGTCAGTAGAAAGGGAAATAATCACAGAAGACAATATGGAAAGAATTCCTCTTACAAGAATTAGAAAAACTATTGCTGAACAAATGACTAAATCCAGATTTACCATTCCTCATACTACTGCTATGGATGAAATAGATATTTCTGAATTAGTGGAGTTTAGAAGAAAACACAAGGATAAATTAATGAATGAAGATATTAAACTAACCTATCTACCATTTATTATAAAAGCAGTAGTTAAGGTATTAAAAGAATATCCAGAATTTAATTCTAGTTTCGATGAAGAAAATGAAGAATTGATTTTGAAATATTTCTATCATATAGGAATAGCAACTGATACTGATAGGGGACTAATGGTACCAGTTCTTAAGGATGTAGATAGAAAGAGTGTAGTAGATATAGCTAGGGAGATTGAGGATTTAAGCACTAGGGCTAAAAATAACCAAGTTGAAATTTCTGAATTAAGAGGAAGTACCTTTACTATTACTAATTATGGTTCTATTGGTGGGCTTTATGGCATTCCAATTATTAATTATCCAGAATCGGCTATATTAGGTATTGGTCGTATAGTTAAAAAGCCTATTGTAAAGGATGATGAAATTGTAATTGCCCATATGCTACCTTTATCCTTATCCTATGACCATAGAATAATTGATGGAGCCAGTGGAGCAAGATTTTTAAATCTAATGACTGAACTCTTAAAGGATCCAGAAATTCTTCTATTAAAATCCTAGAAAGTTAAGGTGATAATATGAAATACGATTTAATTGTATTAGGTGGAGGCCCTGGAGGTTATGTGGCTGCCATAAAGGCAGCCCAATTAGGGGGGCAAAAGTAGCAGTTATAGAAAAGGAAAGATTAGGTGGAGTATGTCTAAATTGGGGTTGTATTCCTACTAAGACTATGCTACACACTGCAAATTTATATTTAGATATATTAAATGGGGAAGAATTTGGAATTGTGGGAATAGATACCTCTGATATAAAAGTGGACTGGAATACACTATTAAATAGAAAAGATAAAGTAGTAGATAAACTAGTATCGGGAATATATACCTTATTTAAGAAAAATAAAATTACACTTTATGAGGGCATGGGTACAGCATTAAATAAAAATGAAATAGAGGTAAATGGGGGGGAAATATTATGGGCTAAAAATCTTATTTTAGCCACTGGAGCTAGGGAATTCTATCCTGAAATAGAAGGCCTAGAAGAGATGATGAAAACTGGAAATATTATAAATAGCAAAGGTGCCCTAAGTTTAGAAGAAATTCCAGAGAATTTAGTAGTAGTAGGTGGAGGAATTATTGCTGTAGAATTTGCCACCCTATTTAATTCCCTAGGTTCTAATGTAGTATTAATCCAAAGATCAGAACGAATACTATCAGCTGTAGAAAGTGAAATGGCCAAAACCCTTGAAAGGCAGCTTAAAAAAAGATGGGATAAATATATTAACCAATACTAAACTAAAATCCATTAGTGAAGATGGAGTTTTAATTGAGCACAAGGGAAAAGATAAGGTATTTAAAGGGGGGGACAAATATTTAATCTCCCTAGGTTTGAAACCTAGATTAGATGGAATAGAAAAATTAAATTTAAAGCTAGATCCTAAAGGTTTTGTAGAAACCAATGAAAAAATGGAAACCAGTATAGATGGAGTCTATGCCATAGGGGATTTAAATGGGAAATATGCTTTAGCCCATGTGGCATCGGCAGAGGGAATAGTTGCAGCAGAAAATATTATGGGGATTTCAAGTATTATTGATTATAATATAGTGCCTAATTGTATTTACACTTTCCCTGAATTAGCCAGTGTAGGACTTACGGAAGAAGAGGCTAAAGAAAAGAGAATAAACTACACCGTTAGTAAGTTTCCATTGTCAGCTAATGGAAAGGCATTATCAACAGGCAAAACTACGGGTTTTGTAAAAATAATCTCCGACAATGAATATGGAGAAGTTATAGGGACCATATAATGGGATATAATGCTACGGATTTAATATCAGAAGCTGTAATGATTATGCAATTAGAAGGAACTGTATATGATATAGCAAAAGCTATACATCCCCCCCATCCAACAGTTTCAGAAACAATAATGGAAGCAGCCTTTGGTGCCATAGACAAACCAATTCATATATAATCTATAAGAAAATATCAGTGCCGGGTCTGGAGTTATGGAGTTATTGTAAATAAAAGATTCTTCGTTTCACTCAGAATGACAGGGAAAATATTCAGCCTAAATTTGTCATCCTGAGGGACAGCGAAGGATCTTAATTTATGGTATAATATATTAAAACAATGACAAAAGGAGAATGGAAATGGCAAGACGTAAAGAGATTAAGGAATTATACTACATAAGGGCCATAGCTGCTATGGGAATACTAATTCTCCATGCTACAGCTGGTTTTGTATCTTATTCAGAATTTGGTTCAAGGGCTATGTATTTAGCTATATTTTTAAATCAATTTTTTTAGATTTGGTAGTCCTATATTTATGATGGTTTCAGGCTTGGTATTATTTTATAATTATAGAACTATAGATGAATTTGATACTAAAAAGTTTTACCTTAAAAAAAATAAAATTTATCATAGTACCCTATATTATTTGGTCTATTATATATTTTTTTTATATCCCCCCCATTTTGCCTATAATTTACCTATGACAGGGGAAAAATTGCAGAGTATCTGGAGAGTTCTATTATTAGGAGAGGCTTATTCACATTTATATTTTATATTTTTAATATTTCAATTTTATATTGTACTACCCTTAATTATAAAATACTTAGGAAAACCCATGAGAGAAAAACCTTTTAAAGTATTTGCCTTCTTTTTTTTATATTCCAAGGAAGTATACTCATATATAGTTACTATTTTAAAAATCCCAATGCCACAGGGCTAGTGAGATTGTTTAATCGCTATCATTGGAAATCTTTATTTAGTTGGTCTTTTTATTTTATGATGGGAGGACTAATAGGTATACACTACGAAAAATAGTGGATTTTATTGAAAGTCATATTAAAAAAAATATTTACAGGATATGTCATATCATTATTTTATACATAGGACATGTTTATTATATTATTATAACTAATGGTAATAGAGATTTATATTATAAATTTGGTTCCATTAGGCCTCACACTATGATATATGCCATATTTACCATGCCGGTTCTCATATGGCTTACAAGGAGAATGGTAGGGAAATATAATGCCTTAAAAAAATTTTGGCACTTATTCCTTTGGAATATATTTTTCTCATCCACTAATATTAGGGGAAATAACTAGAAATTTAATGGGACATTTTCCAAATCATATAGGATATAGTAGATTATCCTCTTTAGTATTAGTATGTGGGCTAGGCCTTATAATCACCTTTTTATTTGTGCTTTTAATTGGAATGCTAGAACATAGATGGCTATTAATAGGTAAGGTTCCAAAATTTAAATGGGACAGGGGGGACGGTTCTCCTTGTCTCATAAATAGGAGGTGAAACTTTGAAAAAGTCTAGAATCATATTTACTATAATTGTTTTTACATTAGTATTATCCAATGTAGTTTATGCAGATATAGGTCCTAAACCTTCTATTGAAATAATTGTAAAAAAAATCCACCAGAAGTTGAATATTATCTAGATTTATTAGTGGATTATGAAGGGGGGGAAAGCTTATATCCTAATATTCGTGAGGAAGATAAATATTCGGCGGATATATACAATATACTTAAAAATTATAATTTAGATGGATGGCGTCCTGCAATGGTTACAGGGACAAAAGTCCCTATTTTCGGCGATATTATTGGGGGGGAAAAAGATGGAGAAAATATGGTCCATAGTTTTAGTTATATAGGAGTTCCCGATAGATTTAAAATAATTATAGTAACATCAGATGGAGAAACCATAGTATCGGAAAATATTATAGAAAGAAAGGCATTTAAAAGTAAAGTATATTTTGACTATAATACTAAAAAAAATTAAAAGAAACCTCCATAGTCCTAGCATATATTATGCAATTTTTAGCCACTTATCCTGCTACATTATTAATAGAAAGTTTAATATTAATTTTATTTGGTTTTAGTTTAAAGAAAAATTGGAAATCATTTGTATTAATTAATTTAATAACTCAGATATTATTAACTTTTATTATTTTTGGAGCCATGTATAAACAAGGTTCCATGGCGGCTATATTCTTCTATATACCCTTTGAAATAATAATATTAATTATTGAAGCGAAATTATTTAAAAAAAATATTTATTAGAGCATTCAGAATCTAGACGGGTAGCCTTCGCCATAGTGGCTAATATTGTAAGCTTTTTAATAGGTGCAGCAGCTATGATATTTTGCCAGAATTATATTTTTAGTAATACTTTTCACCTTGGTAATTGTCAGCTGCAATAATTCAAATGAGAATTCTTCTACAATGGTTTTTAAAAATGTAAATGTATTGCCTATGGATAGTGAGATTATATTAGAAAACTATAATGTAATAGTTGAAGGGGGGAAAATGCAGATTTAATTTTATTAAATGGAAACCCTTTGGAGGATATAGCTAATATGAAGGCAATAGAGGGCGTAATGGTAAGGGGAAAATGGCTCAAGAGGCTGAATTAGATAAAATGCTTGAAGATATAGCGAAGAAGTATAAGTAGGAGGGGGTATATGAACAGAATAGAAAATCTATATAAAAAAATATAGCAAAAAAAAGGTCTATATTGCCATAGGTATTTTAATATTAGGAATTCATATAATGATTTTAACCATTATGAATCAAGTAAAATTAGGTTTCACTATAGATGGGGGGGAAAAATTTAAATATGTATCGGAAGATGAAAATACAGTTTTTTTTAAGGATAAGGATGGAAATTTAGTATCTATAGATATAAAGGTCAAGGGATACAGTGATAACTTAATGGGAGATAAATTTGAAATAAAATATAAAGATAAGACTATATTAGTTGATAATACCAAATGGATGGATGAAGGCACTATAATAACCCTTTCCAATGGAAAAGAATATAGAAGGATTTGGACAAATGTGGATTTTATCAAGGAAGACTACACAGAAACCCCCTTTGATGTAAAACTTGTAGATGGTATTTATTCTACCTATAGCTATACTAAAGGGAGTTCAGTTTATACTTTGCTTTTAATGACTATACCTGGAATATTTTATAGTTTAGCTAATATTATGTATCCTGGAAAACTATGGAGAATAGGCCATATATTTACAATTTCAGGTGGTGAACCTACAGAATGGGCTATTTCTTCTAGTAAAATAGGCGGGACAATATTATTGATGACTATATTATTTGCACCCCCCCTATTTACTTTAATTCAGTGAATTTTGTATAGTAAAAGAGGAGGATTTGCATGTTAATTATTAAAAATTGTAGACTAATGGACATGGTAAGTATCAATGGAGAAATTATGGACATCCTCATTGATGACGAGGGTAAAATAGAGGCTATTGAAAAGAAAATAAATATGGGAGATTATCCCAATGCTGAAATAATTAATGCCAAGAAAAGACTAGTAACTCCTGGCTTTATAGAACCTCATTGTCATATGGGAGTTTATGAAACTGCTGTAAGAGAAGGTATGGATGGTAATGAAAATACAAATCCTACTACGCCACAGCTAAGGGCTATAGATGCAATAGACCCAATGGATTCAGCCTATGATGTGGCTATAAGACATGGTGTTACAACAGTAGTGGCAGGGCCAGGAAGTGCTAATATTATAGGAGGAACTTTTGCTGCTATGAAAACTCATGGTAATATTTTAGACAATAGTCTTATAAAGAGTGAAGTGTGTATGAAAATGGCCTTAGGGGGGGAAAATCCTAAACTTAGCTATGGCAGAAGAAACAAGGCTCCTTCCACTAGAATGATGAGTGCAGCCATGATGCGGGAGCAATTATTTAAGGCCAAGGAATATTATGAAAAGTTTAAGGAATACAGGGAAAACCAAGATAAATCCAAGGGTTTTGACTATGATTTAGGCCTACATAGTTTAATGAGAGTATTCCATGGAATGAGAGTGAAAATTCATGCTCACCAGGCTGACGATATTTTAACAGCTATTAGAATAGCAGAGGAATTTAATTTAAGATACACCATAGACCATTGTACAGAAGGCTATTTAATAGTAGATGAACTAAAGAAGAAAAATGTGCAATGTATAATAGGACCTAGTGTAGGAGGTAGGGGGGGAAATTTGAATCTAGAAATAAGTCCTTGGAAAGTGCAGCCATATTAGAAAGGGAAGGCATAGATTTTGCCATAATGACAGACCATCCAGTAATCCCCATAGAGGGACAAACTATGCAATTGGCCCTATTTGTAAAATATGGACTATCTAGAGAAGCAGCTTTAAAAGGTATAACAATAAATGCTGCAAGGCTAACTGATATAGATAATAGAGTTGGAAGTATAGAAATAGGGAAAGATGGAGATATAGTAATATGGGATATAGACCCACTAGATACTATGAGCCAAGTGGCAATGACAATTATAGATGGAAAAGTAGTTTATGAGAACAAAAGGAGTGGGTCAATTGTTGATTATAAAAAAATTGTAATTTAATAAATATGACAGATATATATGAAGAAACTATGGATATAAGGGTAGAAAATGGCGAAATAGTAGAAATAGGAAAATCAATAGATCTCGATAAATACTTCAATGCCCAAATAATAGATGCAGAAAACAATTTTGTAACTCCTGGAATTGTAGAGCCTCACTCAGAAATGGGAGTAAGGGAACAAATATATAGATTTGAGGGAAATGATGCTAATGAGGGAACAGATCCTATATTGCCACAATTAAGGCTATAGATGCCATAAATCCTACAGATGAAGGAATTAAAGTAGCTAGGGAATCTGGAGTAACTACAGTAGTAGCTGGTCCTGGAGATTCTAATTTAATAGGAGGTACCTTTGCCGCCATTAAAACCTATGGAGATACAATAGAGGAAATGGTAATAGAAGATGAAATAGCTTTTAAAATATCCTTAGGAAATACCCCCCCAAAAAAAAGGCTTATGGAAATAAGGATATAATGCCTAAAACTAGAATGGCCTCAGCAGCCATGATTAGAGAAGCCTTTATAAAATCCAGAGAATATCATAGACAATATAATTCAGAAAATCCACCTAAATTTGATATGAAAATGCACTCTTTAATGAGAATATACGATGGGATGCTGGTAAAATTCACTGCTCACCAGGCCTATGATATTATTACAGCAATAAGACTAGGAGAGGAATTCAATCTTAATTATACAGTAGACAAATGCAGTGAAGCTTATTTAATAGCAGATGAATTAAAAAAACTTCAATACAAGATTTGTAATAGGCCCTGCCTATGGAGGAAAAAGAGATCATGAAATTAGAAATAGAGATACTATAATAGCCTCTATAATGGAAAAGGAAGGTTTGAATTTCTGTATTTCTACAGGTCATCCTACAGTTGATATAAGTATGACTATGGTCCAGACTATAATGATGCATAAAAAGGATTATCTAGAAAAATGGCACTAGAGGCTATGACCATTAATGCAGCTAATATGATTGGACTAGGAGATAGAATAGGAAGTATAGAAATTGGGAAAGACGCAGATATAGTAATTTGGGATGGAGAACCACTGGATTATTACACATCACCTAAAATGGTAATTATAGATGGGAATATAGTAAAGGTGGCAAAGGGGGGGTAGTTCTTTTGCCACCTTTTCATTTCCTAATCCAATTTTACAATATCTGTAGCCACTTTCTCGATAAAAGTCCTATCATGTTCTATGAGAATCATAGTAGGTGCATATTCTAATATCATATTTTCTATTTGGATTCTAGAAATAATATCAATATAATTTAAGGGTTCATCCCAAATATATATATGGGCTTTTTCGCAAAGGGATTTAGCTAATAAAACCTTTTTCTTTTGACCACTACTATATCTTTCCATGGGGATTTCAAATTGTTCTCGGGAAATTCCCATTTTTCTAAATATAGTAAGAAACTGTGTTTTATCTATATTGGATTCCTTAATAAATTCAAATAAACTGCCCTGTAAAAAAATCAAATTGTTGTGGTACATAGGAAATTATTAAATCTTTTGCTTTCCATAGATGCCCACTTTTTTTTGTATTTCTTCACCTAAAATAGCTTTAATAATACTAGATTTTCCGCTACCATTTTTACCTTGTAATACTAAACATTCCCCCCCTTGATTTAAAGCAAAGGAAATAGGCTTAAATACTGGTATATTATCATAAGATAATAATAAATTTTCTGCCTCTATAAGTGCATCTGCATAATGTTCTAAAGAATCAACTTGCAATCTTTCAATTTCTTCAATATTTTTCAATAGTTTTTGTTTTTCGTTGATAGCATCTTCATAACGTTTCTCAATATTTTAGATCTTTTCATCATTTTAGCAGCCATATGTCCAATATATCCTCTGTCCGTAGGGCCAAAACCAATTTTTGTAGCCTCTACTTTATCAGACCAGGTGGCTTTTTCTCTAGATGATTCTTTTAATCTACGAATTTCTTTTCTAAGTTTCTCATTTTTTTTCTAATTCAAACTTATCCTCTAAATGTTTATTGTGCTGCCAGGTATCGTAATTACCTTTCATTAGTACAATTTTATTTTTTTTCAATAGCTAGTATACGATCTACAGAAGTATTTAAAAATTCCCTATCATGAGATACTACTATAAAACCTTTTTTTACTGGCTAAATATTCAGCTACTTGTTTTCTGCCAAGTATATCTAAATGATTAGTAGGCTCATCTATTAATAGAAAATTATTTTCGAAAATAAACATAGTTGCAAGAGAAATTTTTGTTTGTTCTCCATGACTTAGGGTGGAAAAAGGGCGATATAAAATATCTTCTTTAAGTTCCAATAGGTTCATTTCTCTTTGTAGTTTCCAAAGGGGGGGAAAATCTCCTTTTAAATTTTCTATAACTGATAGAGTATTTTCTTTAGAATTTTCTATTTCATAGGGGGGGAAATATTCAAAGTCTACAGTAGTGTGAATACTTCCATGATATGGGTATTCCCCTATTAGCAGTTTTAAAAATGTGGACTTCCCATATCCATTCCGGCCAACAAGTCCTAGTTTCCAATTAGTATCTAATTCTAGATTTACATTATCAAAGATTGGCTCTAAGGCGCCTATATGTGTAAATGATAAATTTTTAATATCAATTAATGACAATTTATTTCACTCCTATTATATAAAGTTTTAGTCTTCATGTGCTCTGTTCATCTTCCCACCTCCATAAAAAAAACTGCCAAGAGAAAATTCTCTTGACAGCATAAAAATAAGTACAAAAAAAAGATGATCGAATCATCTTAAAATAGTCTATATATTTAAAAGAGATTTCTCGCTAAAATTAGGCACCAAAAATAAAGCTATAGTTTTTCTATAATGTTTTTTTTGAATATTTTTGGCCTATAAAATTTTCTTATTTAGCAAGAAATAAATTCATTGGCAACCTCCAAAATTTATTATTAAGTTGAGTTTATCATATTTGGTAGGGGGGGAATTCAATACTTATGTAGTAAATCAAATGAAAGGGACAGTCCCTTTTATTTGATAATTAGAAATATTAACTTCCCGTGATATAATAAGTTTAAAATAAGGCAAGGGGGGATTTGCTTGAAAAAAAATATAGGATGATATTTATTTCGTTTACTCTTATATTAATACTACCTAGTATAGCCTATTGCGATATAGGGCCTAAACCTTATATTGAAGTAATTGTAAAAAAACCCACAAAGTAATATTTATAGGTCATAGTTTAGGTGGACTATTAGGAAGGGCTTATATGATTTATTTTAATCCTGCTTCTATAGATAAATTAATTATGATAGGCACTCCAAATTTAGGTACAGTAAATGCTTATTATTTCTGGAGTGGTGGCAAACTTCCCTATTCAAAAGTAGAAGACGATATTCTTTATAATGGATTAAAGATGGCATTTATACTTTATTTTAAAATGTTTAAAGATATAAATCATATGGAGGCTTTGAGAAATATGTTTCCTATAGTGAAGGATTTACTCCCTAGTTATAATTATAGAAACTATCTATTTTATGAGGAGAATGAAAATAAAATAGAAATTCCCATAGAAAACATGAGTGCAAAAAAATACTTTTTTTAAATAGATTTAGAAAAGAGAACTTTAAACCTAGATAGAATATTCACTATAAGTGGCAGTGGAGTATATACCAATAAAGAAATTTTAGTGGAAACAAATCATAGTGAAAAGATAAAATGGAAAGATGGAAAGCCTATAAAATCCTATAAATCTAATTATGGAGATGGTACAGTAACAACTGTTAGTACTTTAGGATATTTAGGTGATAATAATATAGTGCTCAATGGAAATCACACAAATATTCTATACAAGTCTAAGGATTATTTGGCATCTATTTTGGGGTAAAATTTATATAAGGATATTTATATTGAAATAGTAAAAAAAAGCAATATGTCAGTTTAGTTATAAACCTAATGATTTCAAAATTGTTGGGTTATTTTATTATTAAATTTTAATATTAAATAAATTCTTGATAGATTTTGACTATTTTTTTACGAAGTATTAAGTGAGAGGGTCTTATTTATATATAAGGAGAAGTGGGAAAGAAGGTGATTATACTGAAAATAACTGAAGAGAATTTTGTAGAAGAGATGAAAAGAGGAAATGAGAAGGTGTTAGAATACGTTATTGATAATTATGCTTGGATTCTTAAAACAGTTATAAAAAAAAGCATTTATTTTATCTTCCAAATCTTTATGAAGAATGTATGAATGATTGTCTATTAGCTATTTGGGATAATATTGATTCTTATAACCCAGAAAAAAAGTAGTTTTAAAAATTGGGTAGGAGGAATTGCAAAATATAAGTCCATAGACTATACAAGAAAGTATTTAAGGGATTTGGAAAATCAAAATATAGAAGATGTAAATATAGCTATAGAAGATAATTCATTAAAGGAAATATTATCAAAGGAAATAAGTGAGGAAACTGAAAAATGCTTAGTAGTCTATCTAAAGAAGATCAGAAAATATTCGTAAAATTATATTTTAAAGAAAAAAAAGTATGGATGAAATATCTAAGGATACAGGTCTTAGTAAATCTGTTTTATATAATAGGCTCTCTCGCGGAAAGAAAAAAAATGCGCGAAGAAATTAGTGAAGAAGGAGGATTTGAAAATGGCTAATTCTAAAAATGTTTATGAATTATTAAATGAAGTGGATTTTAATATTGAGGATTATGAAAAAGAAGAGCTGACCGATATTGAAAAGCAAAATCTAAAAAGGAGTGTTAGAAAAAATATGAAGAAAAAAATTTAATCTGAAGAAATTTGGCAGTATAGCTGCAGCTTTAATCTTAACCATAGGTGTATTTGGTCAAACTAGCTTTGGTAAGAATGTATATGCTACTGCAGGTTCAAAGATTTCAGAAATATCCTATTCAGTAGGGAAGGCTCTGGGTATTGAAAAAAAATATTGAACCCTATGCAAATGTAGTCAATCAAGTAGTAGAAAATAATGGCGTAGAAGTAAAATTAACTGATGTAATTATTGACAAAGATGAGCTTATCTTTTCTACAGTTATAAATACTAATAAAGCTGTAAGTGGTTTTAATTTAGATTATAATATCTATATCAATGGGAAAAAGCTAAGGGATTATGGCGGAAGTGGCTTGTCTGGAGCAATTGATGATTCTAAAACCCTATTTCACGAAATGTATTCTTTTGAAGTTAAAGGAATTGATACCAAAGAGGATGTAGATATAAGAATTGTATTAGAGAATTTTAATTACTATATAGAAGGGCTAGAAAAAGGTGAAATAAAAGAAGAAAGGATAAAAGGAAAATGGGAATTTGAATTCACTGCAAATGGCAGGGAATTAGCGGCAAATACTTATGCCTTACCATTAGATTATTCCTTTGGTATAGACAATACTAAATATATATTAGAAGAATTTAGATATAATCCTGTAAATCAAAAGATATATGGGAAAATAGAGGATAAAATAGAGGCTTAGAATACGATATTGAATTAAGAGGGGAAGATAATTTAGGAAGCAAAGTAGTGTTTTATTTATCAAGTGCAGATAAGGAAAATTTAGTATTTAAATACAGTAATTTAAATAAAGATTTAGCTGAAGAAATTACATCTATAAATTTAACTCCATATGCTGTAAAGTTTCCTGAAGAAAATGGTAGATTGAATAATGACTGGAAACAAGTTGGAGAAGAGTTTACAATATACTTTAATAAATAATAAAATTGGGAGGGGGGGCACCTCCCAATTTTTATTTAATAGGATAAAAGGAAATTATGTATTTTAATTTAGGTGAAATTTTTCATTATGATATAATGTTTTAAAACATATATTTTTACAAGGAAAAGTTTTAGCTTGACACCAATCTTTGCTACTTAGTGATGAAGTTGAGGCATGAGAAGGATGTTCACTAGGGGGGGAAGCTTGCTACAGGAGGAGGGAATTATGAAGATATTCTCAAAAAAAATATAAAAAAAATATACAACCAAGTCAATTGTACATTAGTAGTTCAAAATTATCTAAAGTGGAAGAATATTTAGATTCTGTAAATATAGAAGATATTGCTCCTTTACCTATTAAAAAAAATTGGAGAAAATATATTTTTTTACTGACGGACATACTAGGGCCTTTGCATTGATGAAAAGGGGGGGAGAAAGGAAGTCAAGGTTTATTGGGACGAAGATAATTTAGATTGGTTTCAGTATTTAATTTGTTGTGATTGGTGTAATAGGGAAGGTATAAGGAATATTAGTGATCTTGAAGATAGGATCCTTGATGATGAGAATTATCAAGAATTATGGTATAAGAAATGTGATATTATGCAAAAAAAGTCTATAGACAATATGGATTATTATATAGATATAAGAAAAGTCTTAGAGCCTACAGAAAAAAATGTACATTTGTGAACTAATCCTAAGAAACTTGCCTAAATGGTTTGGTATAGAAGAAGCAATAAAGGAATACATTCTTGGCGTTAGAGAT
>JMBV01000194.1_pt1 | contig 22927 bp, 30 predicted proteins | sample 616531 | NCBI WGS metagenome assembly JMBV01 (sample SAMN02727904, study PRJNA239997) | anaerobic digester metagenome | biome: anaerobic digester; isolation source: mesophilic anaerobic digester inoculated with municipal waste water sludge... | place: Germany: Bielefeld University, CeBiTec ...
AAGCGCGGCTTGAGCGGCGACTTGTTGCTCGGCCTTGCTGAAATACCACACCGGTTGAAAGTCCTCCGGAGCAGGTTGCGCCCAGGCATTTTGGCGAGCCTGCAAGTCGTTATAGCGCGCGCCATCGATAGCAAGGTCACGCTGCGCGATGGCATAACCCAGCTGAGCATGAGCAGCTTCAAGCGATGCTTCGGCAACCGCCACCGCGGCATCCGCCTGGTTCAGCTGAGCGACCAGCACGTCATCTTCAAGCCTGATGAGAACATCGCCAGCTTTTACCTGACTGCCCTCTTCAACCGTTATTTCGACAATTTTGCCACTGACTTCCGGCACCACGCTGACCTGCAAAGCCGAAAGCGTTCCTGAACCAGTCAGCGTTTCTTCGCCGTTGGATTGACACGCACTCACGCCAAAGAGCATCATTGCCGCAAGAGCGATGTGTAACAGGTGTTTGATTTTTTTTCTTCATAGGGTTCACCTCAATTTCAAATAAGTACTAAAGATGCTTGCGGAATGCAAAGACCGAAGCGATAAAATAGCCAACGCTGAGTACAATCAGCGGAATGGTAGATGTATAGAGCAAGGTTATGGCATCAACACCACGGACGATGATGCCTCGTGTGATTTCGAGATACTGTGTAACTGGCAGAAGCTCACTGTACCAGTAGGTAAAGGCAGGCATGCTCTCGCGCGAGAACATCATTCCCGAAAGGATAACCGCCGGAATAATGACCAAAAAGACCGAGATGTAAACTGCCTGCATTTGGGTTTTGGAAATGTTGGAAATGAGCACACCCATACCCAAGGAACCCAAAATGAAGATGACACTCAAGCCGATCAACTCGCCCATGTTACCCATCACGTGCACACCGAACATCACCTCAGCCATCCAAAGCAACAGGAACAAGTTGAGCAAACACACGATGAGATAAGGGATAATCTTGCCCAGCATCAGTTCCCAGCTTTTAATCGGCGTGACGATGAGTTGTTCCATAGTGCCCTGTTCGCGTTCGCGCACGATGGAAAGCGCCGCCAAAAGAATGGTCTGCACTTGCAAAATGATAGTAATCAGACCGGGGGGGATCATAAACAGGCGCACATTGCCATTAGGGTTATAGAGCGTCTGCACGGTCGTGTTGATAGGCATCCTCAACTGATGCGCTTGACCGCTCTTGTCAACTTGTTTCATGAGAATATCCTGGTTGGCCATCTCGCTAATCGCCGTAAGTTTGAGTTGCGATGTGGTTGAGTCGGTTGGGTTTGAGGAGCCATCCAGCAATATCATGACGTCACTCGTGCCATTGTTGAGCAGTTCACGTTCGAAAGATTCAGGAATGATGATACCCACGTCAACTTTGTCAATTTCAATCTGGCGTTCCAGTTCTTTGACATTACTTAAATCCTGAATAAGGCGAAATCATCACTACTGGTAAAACGCTGCACGTAAGCGCGGCTACTGTCGCTTTTGTCAAAATCGACAATTGCCAGGGTAACCCCGCTGGATTCGCCGGTAATACCATAGCCAAGCAAAACCAGGAGCGAAGCTGGTAAGGCCAAAATGAGCAACAAGGTAAGCGGGTCACGCAGGATGTGCCGCACCTCTTTTCGCATAATTGTCCAAAGTCTTTTCATAAAATCCTGTCTTTCTAAGCCTTTTTATGACGCCTTGTCGCGTTCCTGACTGACGATGCTGGTAAAAGCATCTTCGAGCGAAGGCTGGATAATTTCTATATTCGATGGTGGCATATTTGCCCGCCCAAGCGTACGTTGAATGGTACCGATGTCGCTTTCTCTCTTTACCGTCACATGCAGCTGCATGCCCTGGATAGAAATATGGAGTACGCAAGGCACATTTTGAAGCACTTTTTGAACTTCAAGCGGGTCTTCAACATCTACCTGCAGTAAAACACCAGGCAGCGAGTCCTTGATGGTATCTGGGCTTGCCAGGGAGACCAAGCGTCCCTGATACATCATGCCAATCGTGTTGCAATAGTCGGCTTCGTCCATATAGTGAGTTGTGGCGAGTACGCTAATGCCCTCCCCCCCGCCAGGCGGTAGATGAGATCCCAAAATAACGACGGGCCACGGGGTCAACCCCCCCAGCGGTAGCTTCATCTAGAAAGAGCATTTTTGGTTTGTGCACAATGGAACACGCCAAAGCGAGTCGCTGTCGCCACGCGCCGGAAAGCGAGCGGGTCAGGCTTTTGCATGTCGGTGAGGTCTACGCGTTCCAGCATTTCGTCCACACGTATTCTGCGCTGGCGGGCAGACATATCGTTGTAAATGGCAGCGTAAAAGTCGAGATTTTCGCGCACGCTTAGGTCATTGTAGAGTGAAAACTTTTGCGACATATAGCCGATACGTTTTTTTTCACTTCTTCTGGTTTTTGCGCACATCAAAACCAAGCACGTTCGCTGTTCCACTGTCCGGGCGCAAAATGCCAATAAGCATGCGAATTGTGGTCGTTTTGCCCGCGCCATTAGGGCCTAGAAGCCCAAATATTTCACCTTGCGGGATATAAAAACTTACATCATCCACAGCGCGGAATTTGCCAAAAGTTTTAACCAGATTTTTAACTTCAACCGTGTTTTGTGTCATGACTTCTGGCCTTCCTGATCTTCAACGACGGTCACAAAGACGTCTTCCATCGTTTTGCGCGCGCTACGCAAAATTTGCAAATCCAGTTTTTGTTTCCTAAAGCCACGTTCAAGTTCACGACTGATTGAGCGTTCTTTAGGCGCGGGCACACTTAGCCGCAGGCGGTCGCCAACTGGGTTCCAACTGAGAATGCCATCAGTTTGCGAAACGACTTCGCGCATTTGCTTGCGCGGTTTGGCTTTGACTTCGATAATGTTAAATGGCAAAGCATGCGTAAGTGCCTCGGGTGTACCCTCTTTTAAGACCTTCCCATCGTAAAGAATACCCACCATGGAACAGCGTTCGGCTTCGTCCATATAAGGCGTAGAAATAAGCACCGTAACGCCATCTTTAACAATCGTACTCAGCAAGGACCAAAATTCTGCCCGGCTGACCGGGTCAACACCGGTGGTGGGTTCATCAAGAATAAGCACCTGCGGGTTGTGTACCATCGCACAAGACAAAGCAAGTTTTTCTTCATGCCACCGGAAAGATTGCCGGCAGCACGCTGGCGAAAATCGCTAAGGTTAGTTAGCGCGAGCATTTTTTTCGATGCGTTCTTGCTTTTGCGCCTTAGATACGCCCTGAATATCCGCGAAAAAGTTGAGATTTTCGATGAGATTTAAGTCGGGATACTGGCTGAACTCCTGTGGCATATAGCCGATAAGTTTGCGGATTTCTTCAGCTTTGCGGCGGGTGTCAAATCCAAGCACACTTGCCTTACCACTGCTTTGAAGCATGACACTGCTTAGGATCCGTAAAAGCGTGGTCTTTCCCGCCCCCCCATCCGGCCCGATGATGCCATATAGGCTGCCCTGGGGGCACATTGAAACGGATTTTATCTAAGGCGAGTTTTTCTTTTTGACCAGGATAGCGTTTGCTAATCCCTTCGACTCGAATAGCACTGTTCGTCATATCGTATACTGTCCTCAGGATTAATATAAGATTATTGAGTAAAAGTTTACAGGTGTAAACCGGCACAAAGCATGATGACGGATGTCATGATTATGTTTTAAAACGTGAATTTTGCATTTGATATTTTGTTTTAAAAGGAAGACACACTAAAATTGCGCCTTATTAATAGACATCAAATACCCACTGTGACATTTAGATTTACTATCAACTGTATATAATATGTCATTTTGAGACTCATATAAAATCCCAAAACCTAATATAAATCAACGTATAATTTGCTATGCGCATTAACAGTTTCTATCGCTTTGCTTTCGACTGAAGTCTACGCGCATATTTCTCAGGTCTATCAAGTTTTTCCATGCATATCGTAAAATTGATCCTGTTTTCGGTATTAGTGAGTGATTTTTCCTGACATCTGTGCCCATGGGCACATATTCATAAAGGTTATATACTTGCGCAGTGAGCGCATGTCTCGATACAAGAAACCTGTTTTTTTTAACAGAATTAGAAACAATACTGAAACTTCAGCCTAGAAAAAAAGCGGTGCTAGACCGCTTTTTTTTATTCATTAAAAGAGTATAGAGGGTTAGGCTATTTCATGCCATCATAGCGCTGACGCAGAGCAGCGGTGAGAGTTTCCATGCGATCCAGGAGTTTTTTTCGCCTCCCCTTTATCGGTATCGCCCAGCAGAGCATCGGCGACTGGCCCGATTTTATCGTCCATCGGCACATCATCCAAGCCCAAAAGCACACGACGCAAACTCCGCGCGGATTTTGTGACTGGATCCAGGGGCATACGTGGCGCGCGTTTTTGTTCTGTTCCTGCCAAGCGCCCCCAGAAATGCCTGCACATCCTGATAGGTACGTCCTTCATAATCAGCATAGTAGGCAACAGCCTTGGGCCATAGCTTGCGGTCATGCGCCATAATCTCGCGCAAACGCGTTCAGGCATCTCAGCACGGTCAGCGATTTCGAGTTCTTTTTGTTCGAGTCCAAAAACTTCATTAAGCGTCCGAAATAAGTCCGTTCCATTTGCAGGGTTTTTTGCAGGAGTTCGCGGGTTTCATCACTCAAACGCACATCGCCAATCTGCCGGAAATAGCTCAATTCGTCCTGCCCCACCTGGGGGGGTGAGATGCCGTTTTCTTCCAGCACGAGACGCGCAGCAGCCCGGGCTTTGCCAACCGGGGGGGTGAGCGCTTTATAGGCCATATTTTCGGCAATTTGTTTTTCGAGCGTGGGCTGGTTATCAATCAATGCCAGGACGTAAGGCTCGCCTTCAAAACCATCAAGCACAGCCTTGATGGCAGTCGCCCAAAAACGCCGTTCACCCGTAAGCATCTGGAAGACATCCCGCCCATCGACACTCAAGACCTGCCCCGTAACGGGTTTGATTTGTCCGGTGTCATGCAGTGATTCACCCAACGCGATGAGTTCGTCCAGCTCACGTTTAATGAGCTTATCCGCCTCGGCGAGTTTAAGCCATTTTGGACAGTGGTTTGCCAGGTCGTGCGACGTTCATAAAAGGGTTCGCGCAATTCATAAGGCAATAATATACGCGACTGAAAACGGTCGGGCATAATCATGCTCAAGGGAACCCGATAAACACTTTGGCGATGGTTGACCATTTTAGGCGCAGTTTCATCACGCTCTGGCGTTTCCACCGTACTGGCGTCAAAGGCTTCTGAAGTGATGCCAATCAAATTACCGAAACTTTTTTTTACTTTCTTTTGCCATGATAATGTCCTTTATTGCGCTATATGGCATCAGTGCTGCCACTAATCAATATGCTTTTAATTGTCTGTGCCCATGGGCACAGTTTGATTTCATGCCTACGCATCACCCAGTTTACCCACCACCGCATCAACAAGATTTGAAAAACAGCGATAGGACTGGGAACTTTCAGACGCCCACGAAAACACGTCATATCCCGCAGTGGTGGCCGCAGATATTTCTGCCAGATCTTTGATGTAAGGCAATAACAAGTGGCCATAGAGTTTTTCGAGATCGCCGATGACATCCTGTGCCTGACGACGTACCATGCGGAACCGCGATGGAATAATACCCAAAACCTGTAAGTCAGGATTTGTTGTGGAACGCACGTTTTCAACCATGCGCAAAATGTCCGCTAAACCAATTAAACTTAAACCATCGGGCTCGATAGGAATGAGCACATGCGTGCTTGCCACAAGAGAATTCATGGGCAACATACCAGCCGAGGGCGGATTGTCAATAATGATGTGGGCGTAATCATTGACGATAGGTTCCAGAAAATAGGTTAGCTGAAATGCGGCCTCGTCGCGGGTTTTTAGCTGCGCTTCGAGGTTCTCCATGGCAGCTTTGTTCGTTTTAAAAGCTTTACTTTTTCATCCCTCTTGCGTGGGATGAGTGAGTCGATAATCAAGGAGTCTGTAGCGCCATAGCCATTTGCCAACGCGCTGGGGGGGTAATTTTCTTCAGCCGTGATAACCGGCACGAAGGCTTGGTTAAAGCCCCCCCACCCATAGCAGTTATAGTCGCGCTGAGTTGATCGTCCATATCAATAAGCAGCACAGGTTTGCTGTTGGGTTTGCGAGATTCCCGCGTCGCCAAACCAGCCGCCAAATTGATGCTGATGGTGGACTTTCCAACGCCACCTTTTCGGTTAATTAAAGAGATGATGGCCATAGCGTCTCCTCATTTTTAAGTGATTCCAATCTTGTTTTCATTTTACCTTAGTTTTGGTAAAATACAAGTCAGAGAATGTTTGTGAATCGTTTTTTTTCGTTCACTTACTACAACTAGCGAGTTTTATTTTGGTACTTGACTTAACTCTTACACAATGCTAATCTATTATCAAGATTTCGCTGGAAGGTGATTTTATGTTAACTAGCAACGACCTACTCAAGTTTGACTTACTCGACCACCCCCCCTTTGAACGTTTTTTTGGATACACGGTTTTTTTTACCCCCCCGGTATCAGTGATCAACGCAAGGTTTTAGAAGTCGCTTATGACTTCATCGCTGACCAAAAAGACCCTTCAAAAAAAACCTTGGTGTCATCGCTGGACCCAGTGGCGGAGGGAAAAGCATTTTGGCGATGAAGTTGGCTCAATCCAGACTGCGCTTTGATGGTCAAGGCGAGTTACATGGATTATACATGAACACTAACACGCTTACTGAACCGCGCCACTTTTTGATGGCAATTGTTGACCTGCTTGGTCTGCGTGGTTCCCGTTCCAACGCTGACCGCATTGAAAGTATTCTGGACTATTTGGGAAACTCGCCGGAACAAGTATTGCTTGTCCTGGATGGTCCCCCCCCTGTTGATATCGAGTATATGGATCAGCTTTTGAGTTGGTCAATAGAGAATAACAAGAAAATTAAGACGCTCATTTTCCTGCAAGATCTGAATAAAACGACCAGTAATATTGGTTCGCTTAACCAATATTTGGGTTTGTATTTCCCCTTTAGAAATGCCGATACCAGTGAAATCGCAGCCATGCTTTTCGCTCGTATGCAAGCTGCCGGGCATCCTAATCCGCTTTCCTTGATGCCCGAAACAATGCTATATGAAATTGCTGAGAGTTCCCGTGGTTCGCTTTCTGAAGCCTTGCGATTGTCTTCTATTGCCCTTGAAGAGCTCATTTTGCTCAGAAAGAAGATCAAATGTTAAAGAAACTTCCACTTTTTGGCAAATAGGGGTGTCAATTTCCACTTTTGACACTTGCTTTAACAGAACTTATTTTCTATTATATAGCATACCTAAAGGAGCCATGCAAAATAGAAGATTGAAATGAAAAAAAGAAATGAAAGATTGGAAAGCACTGCAAGATAAGCTCGCTACTGTTGCTGATGACAAGTTGCGAGTATTACTTGATTCTTGCGAAGTCCAATTTGACGGGCAATATCAAATCAACGCCAGCTATAGCGATTATTCCAGGCTTTGCCAATACTATCCCCCCCTGCTTGAAACAGTTGTACATGACAATCTCGGCAAACATGTTCGGCTCAATCTAAAACAAAGTGTGCCCATGGGCACAGATGACGATGACAGCATAATTGGCAACCTTGCGCTTGATTTGAACTTGGCGCGAATTCGGTTAGCGACGCCATTTTACGCCCAGAGTCGATCGCAGCAGTGCCATCATACACCTTGCGTTTCGTTCCCTACGTGGGCGCGAACGCGGTGCTTATCGCTACAGCATTGCGCCAGGCTTTTTATCGTGCTTCGCGCGAGACTGGCGCTGACCAGCTTTATCCCAAATATGGCGACAGCGTGAAAATTGATGTGCGTGGTTTACTCAAAAGTTTGGGTGGTGCGATTAGCCGTGCCAGTTTCTTCCGCGTTTTCAAAAATGGCGATATGGACTGGTTCGTGACGCGTGGTGAACCAAAGCATCGGGTAAAAGATGGACAAGTACAACGCGAAGCTAATACTTATCATTATCGTGGCATTCTCTTAACACCTGGCGATGCCTGTGACCTTTATGACTGGTTAATCCATAATAATCTAAGCGAACAACCCATAGCAGTGCTTAGCCACTTGCTTGATACCCGTCGCGATGAGATATTGACATTTCCTTTTCGCGTTCCTGATGCAGAAAAAGACATCGCCTTTGATCAACCTGCTTCAACGCATGAAATCATCGAAAAAGCCCTTTGTAATCAAAAGCTGGATCCCACACTCGCAGGTCTTGCTGATAGGGTGGCGATGCATCTGGTGAGGCCTGAAAGTTTCCTTGCTGTTCCTTGGTATTGGTTCCATAAAGTCTTGCCAACCTTGGGCACTGATTTAGGTGTGCTTTATCTGATGTGCAAAACTGCTGTTATGTGGACTGGGCACACGGTAAAGACCGCAATAGCTTTTGGGTGCCTGGTGGATTAACAAGCCTGCAGGCATGGATTCGCAACGATAGTCTGCCCAAACAGATTCCCCCCCATGCGGAACAAAGCCAACGCGGTCGACCGCGTAAAGAAAATATCAATCAGGATTCTGCCTATACCCGCAACTGGCGCGAAACCAAGCGTCAGCTTGCCAGTGAATATCTGTGTCGCATTGAAACCCGACAGTCAGAAACAGGTACCGATTGGAAATTGCAGGTAAACGATGTCCAACTAACCGCAGCAGACGAAAGCCTTAAACAAGCCATTTATGGTTTCATTTACGCCCCCCCGCCCAAGCAAATTGCAGGGTTACCGATGCAAGAATTGATGCAATCTCCAGAGTTCCAGCAGTCTCTTTTAGCCAACGCCAAGGCAAACCCAACACAATTATGTCATTTTGAGACTCTCGCAAAAGAGGGAATATGTAATAGTGATACGCTTGACCATGCCCTAATATGTCATTTTGATACTTTCGTGGATGGTCTAAATTATTATTTTGAGACTCTCGTCGGTGCTGGAATATGTCAATTTGAGACGGTATTAAATATACTCTTTAAACTTAAATACACTTCTTTTTTTTAATCAAGATACAGAAAACCAACCACATACCTCTGCCACAGATGATGACGAAGATGATTTCTGCAATACTGACATTCTTTTTCAGGTGGTGGAAAAAGAATTAATGCTTTCTGACTGGGATTATCAATCACTTTTTTTCTGTTCTAGATAAAAATATCAGGAACAAATCCAGCTTTTGAAACTTGAAAAAAAATAACCGTTGCCTGGGCTGTGCAGGCATGTTTTATCCTTAACATCAATCAGCCTTGGAGTTTGGCTATCCGGCGCGCCATTGATTTGCGCAAAGCTCCAGGCGGACCTGCTATGCGGATGGCGGAACTGCCGATGTATAAATTCAAAGAACTGGTTGAAAGCACCTATCACCGAATGGAAGCAAACTACTTCAATCCGCTCCAGCTGACAATGTCTGGTGGACAGGATTTGCTGGATTTACTCGAGATGTTTGACAACGTGGAAGACCAAAAACGTGCTTTACGTCGTATGCGCGACACGTTTGGTTTGTTTTCACCCGACAATGACTAGATACCGTCTATGTGGCTATTAAGGACGGGAGACAAAAAGGCCAGCGCTTCTAAGTTTTTGTTAATCAAATGAATACCCAGGATTAACAGGGCAATCAACACGATAACAATGACCAGCAAGGTAAGCAAGACACCAGGATGCGCCCTTTGATTTGGCGTTATTGGGTCGTGTTTCGTTTGGTTTGTTGCTTTTTGTTTTACCGAAGGCAAGATGCCGTTTAAGTGGGTTGATGCATCAGCTCTTGGTTCTACTGATTCCTCTTGGGCTGAAATCTCAAATTTGCTTTGTTTTTGGTCCATATTTCATTTCCTTTAATCTGTTGCTAATTGTACCGGCATTTTGTTAATGTATTCCATAGTTGCTTGGCTTTTTGTAATTATCAAATTATGAAAATCTTTTTGTTTAAGAATATGTATCTGTGGATGAAGTTTATGTTCCTGTTGTGTAATATCTAATCCGACCCTAAATTAATGCGCGTAGCCACTTATTAAGTGAGGTAAAGTGAGAGAAAAATAAATGAAGAGTGACGGGTGTTGGACCACAGTTTGGCTTGAAAAGCATAAACAACGGAGTTTCGTATAAGTTCATAGAACGGAGTTTCTACAATGCTGGTACAATGGAATGACTATGAGTCAATTCGAAATTAAAGGACAATATAACACTGCAGTAGTATTTGCACACGACCGCGAAGAAAAAGCGATTGAACAAATTCGCACCTTAGTTTCGCAACCTTTTGTGGCAGGCAAAAAGGTACGCATTATGCCTGACTATCACTTTGGCGCGGGTTGCACGATTGGTTTTACCGCTGACTTGGGTGATATTGTGGTGCCTAATTTGGTTGGTGTGGATATTGGTTGTGGAATCCTGGTTACTGAACTTGGTTATGACCAACCTGATTTAGCAGCGCTTGACAATTACATTCATCACAATATCCCCCCCAGTGGATTTGGCAGCTACAAAAAAAACCCGTCGTGGAATTTGATGAGATTAATAAGCTCAAAAGTGCGCACGCTGTACCGGTCAAAAAAAAGCGCAAACCCAAATAGGTACACTGGGTGGAGGAAATCACTTCATCGAAATTGCTGTTGATGAACGTGGCATGCATTTTCTTTGCGTTCACTCAGGAAGCCGACACATCGGTTTGCAGGTGGCACTTTATTGGCAAGGCATTGCCCGCGATTACTGTAAGAAGAACGGTATTGACGTACCCAGGGATCTGGCATATCTGGAAGGGCAAAACCGTAAAAACTATCTGCATGATATGGACATCTGCCAGCGTTATGCTTCACTTAACCGTAAAGTGATGACTGAGCGTATCTTGGGACATCTCGGTTTACCACCGCGTGGCCAGTTTGAGAGCGTGCATAACTATGTCAATCTCAAAGACAATATCATTCGTAAAGGCGCGGTTTCGGCACGAAAAGGCGAACGCATTATCATCCCCCCCATCAATATGCGCGATGGTTCAATTATTGCCGTGGGCAAAGGTAATCCTGATTGGAACTTTTCCGCGCCGCATGGAGCAGGGCGACTTTTGGGGCGCAACGAAGCGCGTCGACAGCTCAATTTGCAGGACTTTAAACGCACGATGCGAAATGTTTTTACCACCACAGTTAACCGCGATACCTTGGATGAAGCCCCGGATGCTTACAAGAGTATGGACGATATTATCGAGCAGATTGGCGACACAGCGGACATTGAGCGGATCATAAGGCCTGTTTATAACTTCAAAGCGGGTAAGGAATAGTTGAAAATTACGAAGCGAAAGCCATTAAGGGTATAATGAACATCCCTAGAAAATAATCAGGAGGAGTTCATGCATTACGCGCTCATCATGGCCGGAGGTGCCGGCACCCGACTGTGGCCAGTCAGTCGTGAACATATGCCCAAACCCGCTCTTAGACTTTACAGTGACGAGAGCATGTTCCAAATTGCGGTCAAACGCTTAGACCCTCTCTTTAAACCTGAAGATATTTACATCGTAGCTGGCAAAGATCATTCCCAGGTGCTTTCTGAACAAGTGCCAAACATTCCACTTGGCAATTTCATCAATGAGCCGATGGGGGGGCGTGGTACCGCGCCGGCGATTGGTCTCGCTGCGGTACATCTGGCAACCAAAGACCCCCCCGATGCCATTATGGCGGTACTCACCGCGGACCATCACATTGGCAACGAAGACGTCTTTCGTCAGGTCATTGCTCAGGCTATCGAGGCCGCCAAAGCTGACTATTTGGTAACCTTGGGCATCAACCCAACCTGGCCCTCGCCAGAATACGGCTATATTGAAGAAGGCGAACGCCTTAGCGAATTTGAAACTTTAGAGCCTATAAAGCCGAGCAGTTTGTTGAAAAACCAAACAGCGCCAAAGCCCAAAAGATGCTCGCGCTGGGCAACTATAGTTGGAACAGTGGCATGTTCGTATGGAAAGTCAGCCGGATACTGGAAGAATTCCGCGTACAAATGCCCGTTTTATACGAAAACCTAATGCGCATAGCCACTTCATTAAAAGAAGGGAATTATGATGAAGTGTTAGCGGAGTGTTGGCCAGAAATTGAGAAACAAACCATCGACTACGGCATCATGGAAAACGCCAAACGTGTGGCAGTTATCCCTGTGGACATGGACTGGCTGGATGTGGGAAACTGGGCAAGTCTCAAGACACTCTTACCCACTGATGGTTTAGGAAACAGCTTGCGTGGCGATATCATTTTGGAAGAATCCAGTGGCAATCTGGTGATAGGGGACAAACGCCTTATCGCGGGGATTGGCCTGGAAGATTTAATTATTGTCGATACCTCCGATACGCTTTTGGTTATCCATAAAGACCATGTTGGCGCGGTGCGGGGCTTGGTAGAACGCCTCAAACGCGAAGGGCGCGAAGATTTAGCATAAGGTAAAAAGATAAAAGAATAAAGCCATTCCGAGAAAAAAAATTCAGGAATGGCTTTTTATTCTACACAGTTTCAAAACCTTAATGTCAAAACCCGCCATTAAGTTTGTTTCAAATTGCGCTTATGGCGCTTATAAAGTTCTTCTGTTGCCAATGAAATTTTGGTCACTGAAACATCGTGCGCGGTGGGATAAACGAAGTATGTGTCGTCAATCGTGCTGATATCCACGCAGTCCATTTTCTTGTCAATGTAGTTGTATTCGATGTGAATTGCGTAATTTTCTATCACATCACGACGCACTTCAAAAGGTTTGCCGTTATGGGTACCACATAGAACAAAGCCGTTCATATCGTGTTTAAGGGTGCCTTTGCCCATCTGCACAAAGCCGTCCGCATTAGGCAGAGAATCTATTAAGGCTTCGCATTCCAAGCAATATGTGCCAGCCTCAATTTCGGCGCGTACGTTTTCGCGTTGCCACTCGTACCAGTCTGGTGGATGGCTAAAGATGGTATCACCTTCGAGCGCGTGCAAAACACCCAGAGGATTCATCTCCCAGGTGGCGCCACAGGCTTGGCAGCTTAGGCGCGCGCCTTGGCTGGTCATGCGATACTCGGTTTTACATTGCGGACATTGATATAAAACCCGATGCAAACCTTCGGCGCGGTCGGGAGTGTGCACTTCAATTTGGTTTTCACGCTGCCAGGCAAAATCGTCATAGTGCATTGTCTCAGCAAGTCGGTGGTCAATTTCATCCGGGCTTAAGCGGGTGAGATCGTCTTTATTCAGCACCAGGCTAAATGAAGCTTCCAGGGGTACCCCCCCTCGTGATTTTTGGTTCCAGGCAGGTTCGTCAATATGATGGCCATTCATAATCAGCGAAACAACAGGCACATTGAAATATTTTGCCATCTTGCCAAAGCTTTCAGGTAGTTCTGAAGGTGTGCCAATAAGCGAATATCGTGCCTCAGGATAATAGGTCACAATCTGCCCTTTGCTGAGCAGATGTTGTGTTTGGCGAATGATTTGCACGTCGTTTACAAATTTACGCTTGGCGATGCAGCCAACTTTGCGCATAAGCCATTCACGGCCAATGAAACCGTCCAGCGCAACAACATAATTAGCACGGTGTGGGAAGATGGCAGCGGTCATTACCTTAAAGTCAGTAAAGGAATTGTGATTGCAAATAAGCAAGTAGGGTGGTTTGATGTCCTTAAGGCGTGGGTCGCGATGGATTTTTACTTTGTGCTTCCATACATCTGGATAGCTCAGAAGCCATGTTACGGGTGTGAGCCAGCGTACCTGGGGGGGTTTGATGCGTGTGGCGAAGTCATAACGCGGAAAATCCTCAATCGCGGTGTTGTCCAGTTTAGTATTGTATTGTCCCATCACATTACTAAGAATGCTCATTAATCACTCCTCCTAATTGAAATTGTAAATAAGATTTGATAATAGCTTGAGACTGCAAAATAATCAACCCGAATGAGCAGATTAGTTGCAAATGAGTATTAAATAAATTTGATATTAGCTATAGGGTAGTCAATCAGCAGCCTTATTTTTGTGGGGTACAAACTTCAGCTGCGCGATGATAAGGGCGGTAAGCATCAAAGCACTGCCAACCCATTCCCGTGAACTCATGCGTTCGTTTAGAACTAAAATACCGCCAATCACAGCAAAGACCGCTTCAAGACTCATAATGAGTGCTGCCAGCGTGGGGGGGTTGGTGCCACGTTGACCTAAAACCTGAAAAGTAAATGCCACACCCGCGACCACGACGCCTGAAAACAAAAGGGGGGGCAACAGCGCCTCTTGAATCGCAGGCCAGCTTATCGTTTCGCGTACCAATGCCACGCCAAATGAGAGTAAGCCGCTTACCAAAAATTGCCCGAATGCCAGACGGATGCCATCAACTTTTTCGGTATGGTGGTCAACAGCCAGGATGTGCAGTGCCCATAAGAATGCGCCAATTAAAATGATTAAGTCGCTTGGTGCCACACTAAAATCACCTTCGACCATCAGCAGGTACAAACCGCCCACTGCCAGGGCCAGCCCAATCCACACGTTCCAGCTAACCCGCTTGCCCAAAATAAACCAATCAGTGGTACCAGGATGATATACAACGCGGTGATGAATCCAGCTTTACCGGCTTCGGTGTTAATTAAACCGATTTGCTGAAAACTCGCTCCAGCAAAAGTGCCAGTCCGCATATCAAACTGCCTATTATCCAGGCGCGACGCATGGCACGTGTTTTATTTCGTGTCTCGGTCGCGCTGATTTCCGATGCGCTAAGATCTTTCTTTTCAGCACGGCGCACGATAAACAAAAGTGGCGAAACAGTAAGCGCGCCAAGCAAAAAGCGGATGCCATTGAAGGTAAAAGGACCAACATGTTGATTACCCAGTCTTTGTGCGATAAAGCCAAAGCCCCCCCAGATGATCGCGCACAGGAACAGGAAGATGACGTTGGGAAAACGTTTTTTTTAGTGCTTTTGTTATTCATCTCAGGCGCAAACGAATCAGTCTTCGTCATAAAATATCAGTCCATCCAAATCGGGTTCGAAATTAGTATCGGCATGGGTGGTAAGATGCCATATAAGGATTGCCAGAGCTCCAAACGCACAAAACCAGGCTTCTGGGGCGTGAAAAAGGCTTCAAAAACGCCCTTTGTCTCAACAGGCAGGAATTCATGTGTAAAGTCTGCTCCAATCAGTTTAACCACGTCTCCTGCTTTTACGCCCGTCATTTTAATCTCAAGCTTTTGTTCCGGTTCCCAGGCTTGGCTGTCACCTATACCAGCATTGCCATAATGCATTTCAAGCCGGGCAGATTTCTGTTGATAGACAAAATAGGATCTTCCAGCGTGTAGGGCGGCCAGAATATCGCTGGGCGATGCGGACTGCGCGTAGACAATAGTAGCGGGTACGCCCAAACCTAATCCAAGCTCGTCGCGGTGATAATCACTGCCAGCGATGGCGGGTATCTTGCGTCCACTCTCCAGCATTTTCTGCCATAGGGCAATCGCTTTCAGATTTGAAGGGCGCATGGGGGGGCCATTCCAGATTTCAATCAAATCAAAAGGCAAGGCTAGCAGGTCAAAGGTGAAAGGCAGGTCCTCGTTCATGGGGGGGTGGTTGATAACGACTATTGCGCCACGCTCACGCGCGCTTTCATAATGCGCTATGATACCAGCCAAATCATTGCTAAAAAATGGTCCATCATAGGGCTTGTGTGAACCTAGAAAGTTGGCATGCCCACCGTAGAGAGTTAGTTCCATCCCGGGGGATAACCGTCAGGCCGGGTACTTTTGGGGGGGTATCTTCGGGGGGGCTCAAAGGCATATTGTGTCGGTAATAATGAGATAGTCAAGTCCCTGATTGCGCGCGTGTTCAGCGATTGCCTGGCGGCTAAGAATGCCATCAGAAGCGTTTGTGTGGCAGTGGGTATCCCCCCCAATCAGCCAGCGTCCTTGTTTAAAAACAAAACGCAGGGTGTATTCCAGGTCAATAGCTTCTGCGCCAACCTTGTAAGCGCCGACCATAATCTGCCATGTGCCAGCATCTAAGCTTGTAGGAATATATCCAGGGGTGGCGTCTGTTTCGCTGACGAAAACTGACAATTTGTTTGAGCCCGAAGCTCCCACCTGTTCGCCACGTGGGTCTATCAGGCCCAAATCGACTACGTTCCGGGCATTTTTAGGGTAACGATAACTGAGCTCGAAACGCTCCACATTTTCGGGCATCTCAAATGGCAGGGTTAAATACAACCCTTTTTGGTCTGGCTCAATGCGAAAATTTAGGGTACGGGTTTCAGTCTTCGCCATGCTGTCCTTCTTTTGCAGAATCACCTAAAACAAACTTCAGCCAGATGGGCAGATATTTATGCCAGAAGGGCCAGGTATGCTCGCCTTCGTCTTCGATATAGGTCAGGGGCAGGCCTAACACTGAGGCTTGCTGAGCGAAAATACGGTTGGTGGGCAGAAGGTTATCATTCAGACCGATTGAAGCATAAAGGCGCGGGCATTTTTCGGGTGTTTTTGCGATTTCTTGCAACAAGAACGCGGGGGGGTCATAAATACTGCCGGGTAATTTATCCAGTCCGCCAAAAACCATGTCCATTTCTTTCATCAGGATGGGGGGGTCATGATGGGCAAATTCAGGTAATTGAAGCATCTGTATAGCCAAAAGTCCTGAAAAACTTGCCGCTTCGCAATATAAATCTGGTCGGCGCAATGCGGCCATAAACGCGCCATAGCCACCCATTGAAAGCCCGGCGATAAGTGAATTATCGCGGTTGAGGTTGAATTTAAAGCGTGCGTCAATCCATTCAGGCAGTTCTTCAGTCAAATAGCTAAAGTAATTTTGGCCATTGTCCATATTAACGTAAAAACTGCGGTCACCACTGGGCATGATGATGATGACACCCAACTCTCGCGACACCCAGTCAGCGTTGCCATAGCGAAGCCATGCGCTTCCGTCGGCACTGAGTCCATGCAAAAGCCAAAGCACTTTACGTTCGTGTATGGGGGGGCGGGGGGGATCTTCTTCGGTGATATCAGGTATAGAGATGTTGAGCACAAGATTAGTCTTGACTGCGTTTGATTTGTGGTTAATTTGTAGTAATGCCATTTTTTTTCGTCCTTTTATGTGTTTCTTATGCATCCAATAAGGATTGATCTGTTACTTCACTTTTTACAACTTTAAAATCACTCAAATAAGAGCAAGCATAGCTGAGTAAGGTCATGATCAGGGGAAAGATAGCGATGATAAACAACGCCACCTGGTCAGGTTGTGATCCAGGTACATCACCCGATTCATAGCCATACAGCGATTTCAGCAATAAAAACGCCCCCCCGCCGGTAAATAAACTGTTGAGACGGTTCATGAAACCCAGAGCATTGCTGATTATTCCTTCACGGCGTACATTGTGTTTGGCTTTGTCTTCGTCCATAACCCGGGCGTGGATGAGATCCATCGTTGTAATCACACCAGCAAAACCAAAGCCAACCAAGGAGGCGCAAATAAGTGCCATGACGTAACCTTGGGCGAAATACAACGGCACAAACGAAATGGCGAGTGAAAGTAAAGCCCAGCGCCATACTTTCACCAGGTCATAGCGTTTTAGGAAGGCTGCCCAAATCGCCACCGAGACAATCGCCACCACCAATACCAGTCCCATCAGCAAGGCTTGTTTCCAGCCACCGATGCCCAGTTTGTATTTGGCATAAAGGGGGGCAGGCCTGCCATTACCATCGACATGGCCGCGCTGTAAAAAGCGTTGCTGACCCCCGGCTACCCAAAACTTGCGGTTGGTAAGCAGGGTCTTTACGCTATCCCAAATTTTTGGTTTCGGTTCGTCAATGCTGATGTGTTCTTCGTGGCTGGTGAAAGTCATATACAGGATTACCGCGCCACCCAAAATACCGTAAATAATTGCTGTTGTTGACCAGCCAATCGCATCCACCACAATCGGGGGGGTAAGCGCGATGCTGATAATCATTGCCACCAACTGGAATGCCTGGCGCAGTGCGTTAGCCTGACCCCCCGGCTAAGGTCAGTTTTGAAAAGTTCCGGGAATAACGCGCCATAATTCGCGTTGATTACCGAGTCTAAGGTGCCTGTCAGGATGTAAAAGAGCATAGCGTAGATAAAGAGTTGATTGGCACTCAGCCAGGCGGGTGGTGAGAAGAAGAGCACCAAACACAAGACTAAAAGTGGCGTTCCAATGACTAACCATGGACGACGGCGACCCCCCCAACGCGTGCGTGTGCGGTCTGAGAGATAGCCATAAATGGGGGGGTTATCAGCGGCATCGATGAAGGCGTAAATGAGCATAATCAGGCCCCACTGTGCCGCTGTCACGCCCAGTGTGTCGACGTAGTAAGCAAAAGCGTATGTTTGAGCAGATTAATGGGGATGGAGGTACCAAACATGCCTACCGAGTAGTTGAAGGTCTTCCAGCGACTCTCCTTGGTTCCAGCTGGCTTGGTTTCGGGAACAATTTTTTTCTTGTTCTTCGGAAATGTCAAAATCCATAGTGCTACTCCTTGGTTTTGAATAATGCCTTTATTATAAAGCCACGGGACACAAAAACGTGTAAAGAACAGATTAAGTTCGCTTTTAAACTTCTGCTGACAAATTTTCTAAAATAGTTGACGGAATCAACAGAATAGAGCTATACTTAATAGGTTTAATTTTTAACAATAGCGAGGAGCTGAACGATGTTGATCTTGCCCGGACTGATCGACGCCCATGTGCACTTACGCGTGCCTGGCGGCGAGCATAAAGAAGACTTCATTTCTGGCAGCAGTGCTGCTCTCGCTGGTGGTTTTACCACACTCCTGGCGATGCCTAACACCAATCCCCCCCTTTGGTCACAGTCGAAAACTGGCGAAACACCCAATCTCAAGCCGAAGCCCAGGCACTTTGTGATGTGCATCATTTCGCGGGCGGTTCCGAAGCGCATTTGGACCAACTCCCTGAACTAGCGAAAAATGCTGTCGGACTCAAACTCTATCTTGACGCCACCTTTGGTCCCTTACGTTTGCAGGACCCCCCCGCAGCCATCGAAAAATGCTTTGAACTCTGGCCTGCCAGTAAACCGATTTGCCTGCATGCCGAGCTTGACTCACTGCGGGCTGGCGTAGAACTGACTGAACGCCATCAAAAACACATCCATGTCTGCCACGTCGCACGCAAGGAAGAGGTCGAGATGATTGCCAAAGCGCAAGACCGGGGCATAAACGTGACTGCTGAAGTTACCGCGCACCATCTCTTTTGACTGAAGACGATACTCAACGCCTTGGCCCTTATGGCGATATGCGCCCGCGTTTACAAAGCCAACAAGACCAGGACGCACTCTGGCAACATTTGGGAACGACAATTGAAGTCATCGCCTCAGACCATGCCCCCCCATGCCAAATTCGAAAAAGAAGGATTTGAAAGCCAAAAAGCTTTTCTAATAGCCGCAAAACCACTTGAAGAAGATCAAAAACGCCCTATTCCGCCTGGTATACCGGGGCTTGAATCCACTCTGCCGCTTATGCTCACTGCTGTGGCAGAAAATCGCCTGAGTCTTGAGACTCTTATCAAACTTCTCCACGACAACCCTAAACGCCTTTTCAATTTGCCTGAACAACCAGAAACCTGGGTTGAAGTGGATGAGACCGCTAAATATATCTTTCCAGACCATCCTTTGTATACCAAATGTGGCTGGTCACCCTTCCAGGGCATGCGTATGACTGGCGCGGTTCGCCGCGTGGTCCTGCGTGGCAAGGAAGTTTACAAAAATGGCATCATTAACTATTCTAAAGAGAACTAAACAGGAGCAATATGAGCTATAAGCAACTCACACCCATTTTCAACCTGGATGAATTTGAACGCAAACCGCGTTTCATCAATGGCTTTTACAAAAAGGACATCTTAAGCGTTTCACAATTCAGCAAAGATGACCTTGATTATGTCTTTAGCCGGGCTAAGGAAATGATGGAAATGGTTGAAAAGTGGGGGGGTACCTGCGACCTGCTCAAAGGCTACACTTTGGCTTGTGTATTCTATGAGCCTTCAACACGTACTTCATCTTCTTTCATTGCCGCGATGGAACGTCTCGGTGGCAAGGTCATTCCTATCACTGAGGGTATTCAGTACTCGTCTGTATCCAAAGGCGAAAGTCTAATCGATAGCATGATCACCCTTGAGCAGTATTGCGATGTTATCGTTTTGCGTCATCCACAAATCGGATCCAGCGCGATGGCTGCCAAACACGTCAATGTGCCTATCATCAATGCTGGCGATGGCGCTGGCGAGCATCCTACCCAAGCCTTGCTTGACCTCTTTACCATCAAAAACGAATTAGACTGTATTGATGGTTTACGCGTAGCCATGGTGGGTGATTTGCGCTATGGTCGCACGGTGCATTCGCTGACCCAACTTTTGAGCCAATATGATGTGTCTTTGCGCTATGTTTCACCGGAAACCCTGCGTCTGCCAATGGAACTGATGAATATGCTCATCGACAAGGGCATTGATGTGCGTGAATCGCATAAAATTGAAGATGTTATTGAAACCACCGATGTTCTTTATGTAACGCGCATCCAAAAAGAGCGTTTTCCGGATATTACCCAATACGAAGAAGTGAAAAACTTCTTTGTAGTCGACGAAGAGTTACTCAAAAAAAAGCCAAAGAAAAGATGATTGTGATGCACCCCCCCTACCGCGTGTCAATGAACTGGATTACCGCGTTGACAGAGACCCCCGTGCGGCATATTTCAGACAAGTAGAAAACGGGCTATACATCCGCATGGCACTGCTTGCCGCAGTTTTGGGACAGGCATAAGCCCGACTTTGAACCGGAAATTTTATAGTGTTTGAACAGAATACGCGTAAACACAAGCAATTAGATAGGAGATGAAATGAGCTTTATTGAAAAACTTACGCAAACTATTGAGAAAACCAATCATTGCTCTGTGTGGGACTGGACCCTAACGAGAAGAATCTGCCTGAAGGTGACAACATTCAGGAAAAGCTTTTGCTTTGGGCAGGGAATATTATCTCCCAGACCAAGGGTCTGGTTTGTTGTTACAAACCTAACATGGCTTTTTTTGAACAATTTGGGCTTGAAGGCCTTGAGGCACTTCAGGTCATCTGTCGTGAACTTATTCCTGCCGAAATTCCTGTACTGTTAGATGCCAAACGGGGTGATATCGGTTCCACTGCTGAAGCTTACGCGCGGGCTTGCTTTGATATCTACGGTGCGGACGTGGTGACGCTCTCACCATATCTGGGTTATGACGCCATCAAACCTTTACCGACCGCGCGGATAAAGCGGTGTTTGTGCTTTGTCAAACATCCAATCCCAGCGCGAAAGAAATCCAGCAACATGGCATACCGGCTCTTTTTGAGCATGTTGCCAAACAATCGCAGCACTGGGGGGGTGCAGCTGAGCAAGTGGGTCTCGTGGTTGGTGCCACCCAACCTGAAGCCCTCAAACGCGTACGCGAACTTTGCCCGGATGCCTGGATTTTAGCCCCAGGCGTTGGCGCGCAGGGTGGCAACTTGCGCCTGGCGCTTGAAAATGGCTTGCGCGCGGATGGTTTGGGCATGATTGTCCCCCCCGTTTCCCGCTCGGTTATGAACGCAGAAGATCCCAAAGCAGCTGCTGAAGCTTTGCGCGATGAGATTAATCGCATCAGAATTGATGTTCAAATCAAGCTTTTAGACGCTCCTAAAGTTTCGCGTTTTGCTGAACTGATTGAAGGACTTTATGATACAGGGAGTGTTAAATTTGGTGAATTTATTCTGGCGAGTGGAAAGAAATCGCCGGTTTATCTGGACTTACGCCGCTTGGTGAGCTTCCCGTGGTTGATGAAACTGGCTGTTGAAGCTTATGCTGAGCGCATGCATAACACACCTTGTGATTTGATTGCTGGCGTGCCTTATGCCGCACTGCCAATCGCGTCTGTTCTGGCGAGCCAGGCCGGTATACCAATGATTTACCCACGTAAGGAAGTCAAAACACATGGCACTGGTCAACTGGTGGAAGGCGTTTTTGAAGCTGGCCAGTCAGTGACGGTTATTGAAGACGTGATTACCAGCGGTGGCAGCCTGATTACCGCGGTTGAAAGCCTGCGTTCACTTGGTCTCAAGGTGGAACACGCTATCGTTTTGGTTGACCGTGAACAAGGTGGCATGGAAAACTGGCCCAGGCTGGCATCACCGCTCACCCAGCTCTCAAATTCAGCGAAATTCTGGAGCATTTGCTGGCGACAAAGAAAATTGATAAAGACCAATATACCATTGTGAAGGATTACCTCAGCCATGGCTAATCTGGTAGTTGACTTTTTAGGGATTAAGCTCAATAATCCTTTGGTACTTGCCTCGGGCGTTTTGGGCACCAGCCCTGCGGTGATGGAACGCTGCGCGCGCGAAGGCGTTGGCGCGGTTACCAGCAAAAGTGCTGGCACCGAAGCCCGCGATGGCCATGCCAACCCGGTCGCTCTCGCCTGGCAGGGTGGGGGGGTGATTAACGCCATCGGGCTTACCAACCCGGGATGCCATGCTGAACTTCCTATCCTGATTGAAACCAAAAAGCGGCTTAAACCCTTGGGTGTGCCCCCCCTGTTTGCTTCCATTTTCGCCCCCCCAAGGCTTGAGGATTTTGGCGAAGTCGCCCGTGTAATCGCTGAAGCGGAACCGGATTTGATTGAAGTCAACATTTCATGCCCTAATGTCGCATCTGATTTTGGCACGCCCTTCTCGGCGACTGCCAAAAGTGCCGCTGAAGTCACCCGCGAAGTACGCAAGGCAGTGAATCTTCCTATTAGTGTCAAACTCGCGCCCAACGTCTACAACCTGGGCGAAATTGCCCGCGCGGTGGTCGCGGAAGGTGCCAATGCCATTACAGCCATCAACACTGTGCCAGGTATGCTCATTGATGCCTACGCCACCAGACCCGTTCTCAAAAACACAACCGGTGGTTTAAGTGGCCCCGCCATCAAACCCGTCGCTTTACGCGCGGTCTGGGAAAT
>JMBV01000195.1_pt1 | contig 22800 bp, 39 predicted proteins | sample 616531 | NCBI WGS metagenome assembly JMBV01 (sample SAMN02727904, study PRJNA239997) | anaerobic digester metagenome | biome: anaerobic digester; isolation source: mesophilic anaerobic digester inoculated with municipal waste water sludge... | place: Germany: Bielefeld University, CeBiTec ...
AAATCAAATAAACGAAGTTACCACAAAATCCGCTACCAAAGTGATAAGCTATGTAAGGAAAATAATCTTGTTGTCATAGATGAATACTATGAAAAATACAAGGAAAAATATAAGACAAAAGGTAAATCTTATAAAGAATATCAGGAGAGAAAGAAAGGCACTTCATGGAAGAGAAGACTCCAGTTTGATATTGATAGGGCTGCTAAGAAAGCTAAAGACTGGGAAGATTTCCTCTATCTTATGGAGCAGTATGGATATGAAATTAAACATGGAAAGCATATCGCTTTCAAGAAAAAAAAGAGGGTCAAAAGCGTTTCACTAGAGCTATGCGAATTGGAGAAGATTATACTGAGGAAAGATTAAAAGAACGTATTTCAGAGGAAATTCAGATACGAAGGAAACGTCCTAAAGCTCCATTTAAAACCTTGGATAATATTATTGATATTAATGCTAACGAGAAGGTTAAAGGCTCTCCTGGATACAAGCATTGGGCAGTAAAGCATAATCTTTATACTATGGCAGATACAATCAACCAGGTTAGAAGTGAAGGCTTTAAAACACAAGAACAGTTAGAAAAAGCACTCCAGGATAAAGCTTCTGAAATTCAAAATCTTCTTTCAGAAAACAAGAAGATAGAAAAACTAATTGAAGAAAAAAAGCAGACTATGGAAAACAGATATATCATTGAGCAGTATAAAGAAATTTATAAATATGCTAAAAATCATCCCGAGGATAAGGCTTTTACTAACGAGTATAATGCTCAACTTTTGCTTTATAAAAAGCAGTTACCGAAAGTTTTCAGAACTCCAATACTCTTCCTACCACAAAGCAAATATATGAGGATCTTGAAAAACTTAACATAAAAAAGAGTCTCTCATTGAGAAACTCAATCAGTCCCGCCAGGAACAAAAGAAACTATATCAGTATAAGAAAAACTATGATACCTATTTAGGGAAAGAGGTCGAGCGATAAAATCCCCCCCCTTTAACAATTAATTATTATAAAAATGAGGAACCTGCATAATTAGCTTCTAATGCAACATATATAATTTCCTAAATTATTTAAACATTTTCTTTAATCCATCTAGCAATATATTCAGCCATTAAAGGGGGGGGACAGCATTCCCTATCTGTGTAAAATTTGATGTTCTTGATCCTTCAAAAAAAGTAATTATCAGGAAAAGATTGAAGTCTAGCCGCCTCTCTTATTGAAAGAGATCTATTTTCTTCTATATTAGGATGTATATAATAATGTCCATCCTTTGCAATATGAGCAACTATGGTCTGTGAATAATTCAAATCGCCTGCAACTACCTTAAACCTATCTAAAAAAAAGATTTAATGTTTTTATGAGTAATAAGTTCTTTTGGTAAATCTGAATATTTTAATCTTTTATTTCCATCATTCCATAGTTCTACTGCAATTTTATAAATCTCCAAATCTCTATCATTATTAGGTCTTGAAATATGATGAGTCAACAAATCCTCTTTATCCCTGATTTTTGTATTTAACAGTGCTTGTGTCGGCTTATTTTTATATTTAAATTCTCTATATGCCTCACCAGCTTTAATTGATGGTAAATCATAAAAAAATTCTTTATCATATAGTTATTTTCCTTGTTTTCAGGATATTTAAAATCATTCACATTCAAACCTTTTTTTTAACCCCCCCATGATTATCACCCTTTTTCTATTTTGGGGGAATCCCAAAATCAAAGGAATTAAAATCATAAGACTTTATATTGTAACCTGCTAGATCAAATTGATCTTGTATATCTTCAAATATTTTACCATTTTTAGCGGTGTAAATACCTGGAACATTTTCAAATACAAAAACTCTCGGTTCATATCTTTTTAAAAATTCAACATATAATTTATATAAATAATGCCGTTTATCATTGTCGTTATTAGAACCTGTCCTAGATCTTCCTATTAACGAATATGCTTGGCAAGGTGGTCCACCTATAATTACATCTAGGGATTTTGAATTATTAATTTCAAGTTGTTTATCAATTTTTTTTCAAATAAAAATGGTAAATTTTCATAAGATATTTCACAGTTAATAACTGAATCTATAATATTATTAGGAATAGCTTCTAAGAATTTTTGCCTCTTTTTTTTCCTTTCGCTTACATTCAAGGAAAAAGTTTTCTGATATTCCCTATAATAATCTAATTTATTAATTTCTTTTAAATAGTAATATGCCATTCTTGTTTCAAGTGTTTCCGCTGCTGATTTATTAGATTCTATATGAGCTATTCCATTGTATCCCGCTCTTGCAAATCCTTCTGATAAACCTCCTGCTCCTGCAAATAAATCTAAATAATTCATTTTTCACCTCCTATCAATATTTTATTCGTCTGAAATAATGTTTTTCTATTAAAGTATTAAATATTAATCTTATGTCGATTGCTTTTTCCTTAGAATTTAAGATTACACCTAATTCTAAATTTCCATCCATACCATTATAGGATAAATTTGATGAAGTAATTATTGACTTCTCATTATCTACAGTTAACACCTTCGCATGTAGAGATTGAGTATCATTTTCTGCTCCTATATATTCATACACAAAAGCTCTACTACTATCTAGATTAATAATTTTGTCCAGTAAATCATTTTTGCTAGCATAATCATTTACATAAAGTTCTACATAGATTCCTTGTTTGATTTTCCTCTCCAATAAATCAATTAAGCTACTGGCATATTCGCTTAAGGAATAGATTGAAAGAATAATACTCTCTTGAGCACTTGAGATGTACTCTTCAAAAACAATTTCTGTATCTCTCCCTGGTAAACCAGATACACTAGGCCCCCCCGACCATATTAATTGGATTTTCCCTGAATTAGAACGGTTATAAGCCCTAGTCATTAAGTATAAAAAGTTTATCTTTTCCTCTGATGAAGAATTCGGAAATAATCTATTTAATTCTTGAAAAAGTGTATTCCTAGAATTAAGAATGTTAATTGAAACTTCCCCCCCTTTAAATAAAATATCTTCAAGAAAATATCTATTAGTAAATAGACGTTCTTCAAAAATATCTAATCTTATAGATTTATTCCACATACTTCCCTCACCAACTTTTCAAAATAACCACTAAAATTTTTTTTCCTGAGTAGGTACTATTGTACGCCTATCCAAAAGTCTATTTCCATTTTCACAGGCTGTTTCAGGAATCATTAAACATGCATGACAAGCCGCACCATTCAAATTTTCATTACCTGGGTAAGTTTTTAAACATCCAGGATCTGCTGAACAAATCAAAGCATTTTTCAATGAATTAACCAAGACATCTTGGAAGTTATTTATTTTACCCATTTCTTCCAAGCCTCCTAAAGTCCCCTCTGAATCACCACTTGCTGTGTATATTAATAAGCCACACATATTTTCGCTGTAATATATTCTTTCCTGTAGCTCAGTTGTAGAGTATCCACTCCTTAAGGATAATTCTCTTATTAAGGCATGGGATAAGCTATGAAGTAAGACATATACCAAATCTCGATTCTGTCTATACTCCCATCCTTTGCTTTCTACATGTTTCTTATATTCACTATCATAAATATCTGAGATGACTTTGGAGTCAAAAGCTGATAACCAATTTTCAACTTCTTCTCTATTCAATTCTATAAATATGCCCTCACCACTTGTCCTAATTGCTGGTAACCAACCTGTATCTTTACCTACTAAATTTACGACACTTGTAAAATTATCATTATCAGGATCTGGAAAACTGGCCCTAGTAAAACCTTTTAAGGCCATGATTTCTCTAACCTTTTCAATTCTAATTAATCTTGTAAAATATGTTTTTAAAAACTCAGGAAGCTCCTCTTCACTAGCTAGAAAACTTGAATAATTTTTGATACTGTAGTATGATTAAGGATAGAATTATATTCAGATTCCTTTATTTCACTATATTCAGAAGCTCCTTCAGTAACTTTTTGATAAATCTCAACAAACTTATCAAAAGTCATTAAGTTAGGATCTATTTCTTTATATGCTATTTTCAAGCCAATTTTCTCTGCTAACTCTAGATTAAATTCTTCATCCAATACTTCAGCTTCACTTTTTTTATTTTCAATATATATGTCTACTTCTACTTTCTTCTCTTCAACTAATTGAAACAATTTGTCAGACCATGGTGGTATTTCTAAGGCAGACCTAACAATTGAGAAGTATACATTGGTGGCCCCTCTTAAACTGGGAATAAGATCAGCTGAACATTTTTCATTTTGACTAGAAGGTCTATGTGCATGCCTCCCCTTGCAAATATAATCTGAAAATGTTGCCTTTAATAGGGCATCCCCCATTGTTTTCCTAGCTTTACAGTCTTCATTATCACAAGATAAAATTAGTGAATTTAAAGATGAAGTATAACTTGCTGATCTCAACCTTATCTTTCCTTCACATTGGGTCTCCCCCTCCATGTAAATACTCTCTGTAAGGGAACTCATCAATATGTCCATTTTCACAGAACATAATAAACCTAGAAGGGTAGGCCTTGAAACCACAATCAGGACACCTAGGTCCCTTACTATCATAAATTTCAGGATTACCAGTTATAGCCTCTGATAGTTTAAACACTAAATTACAGCTAATATTAGAGCATATATGCCAATCTGGAAATATAATAACAGGAAAGGAGTTTTTCCCTTGTTTTGGTTCTAAAAAAATATCTAACCCCTAGATAAGATGCTAATTTGTTAAAATAAATTCTTCTATACTCTTCTCCATCATTATTCCAGTAGTTAATATCTAAACCCATAACAGAATCTTCCTTGGCATCTATTATGGCACCAGGTCCAAAAGTTGTTATAATTTGGTTTTGACTTAAATTACCTATCTCCATACTAATCCCTCCAAAGGTATAAACCAGCTTCTTTTTGAACATTTCTCATACTGTTTAATGTTTCTTTCTCATAATTATACTTACCAAATGAGCCATAAGTCTTTAATAATCTTTGAACTTTCCCTGTCATATAGCCTATATGATGATAAGTATAGTAATACAAATTTTTCTCACTTCTTGAAAGCTTTTTCCACTCATCTAAAAACATATTAAATCTTCTTCTGCTTTCTCCAAATTATTAGGAGCTATGATTTTTACCCTATCTAGAATTTTATTTATTATTTTCACTACCTCTTCTTTATCTATATTTTCAATATTTCTTGCTCCCATTTTTGTTGTTCTTAGCTCTTCATATTCATTTCTTAACATTGCTATGAAAGAAGCGTGTAAGGCTCGTTCCCTGGCTCTAGCAGAAAATGGGGGGGTTGCAGATGTTCCTTCCACATACCTATAAAGATGTGAATGATAAGCTGTGAAGTTTTCATAATGTGATAAATCTCTGGCCCTATAGGATTATAAATTGTTACTACTAAGCCAGGGCTTTGCCTACCCACCCTAGAAGTAGCTTGAATATATTCAGCACTTGTTTTAGGTTGACCAGTCACTACCATTAAGCCAAGCCTATCAACATCCATACCTACTTGAATCATATTAGTTGCAACAGCTATATCTAAAACTTCCTTATCATTTCCCTTGTTAATTTCCTTTTCAAGTTTTTCTAAAACTTGAGGAATTTGCCAAGAAGATTTTCGTGAGGTTATCTCATCATAGCTAAGAAATCGTCTAGCTAATTGATCATCATTTTTTTTCTTTTAAAATAAGAGTTCTGTCAGGTATATCGTCTTGTATAAGCCTAACTGCTCCACCCAATTCTCTCTTACTATTATAGTACCCAATCAAAGTCCAATAGGCATCAATATAATCCTTGTATAGTGGATCATCTTTATATCTAAAGGCAGTCTGTAGTAATACTGCATAAACCCTCAAAATTGTTGTCTTCATAGATGCAAAAGGAGAACTTATTCCCAAGTAGAGCCTAAAGGGATGTTCATCTAAGGATATCTCCTTAGAAAAAAAACGAATCAGCTGAATCATGTCCACTTGGTGGAAATTGATTATGTACTCTTCCATATAGCGCTCTAACTTGTTCCTCAGCATTTTTTTTATTGTTGCTGTAGAAGCTATATATTTAGGTTTAATTTTCTTATCACCAATACAAGCTGTGCAAAGCTCATCTATAGCCATTTCATAATTCCCATATATAGTCCCAAGTGGCCCTGTTATAAGGTGTAATTCATCTTGTAATATTAACTCCGGTGGATAAAAGTTCTTACAAGGCTTTTGCTTTTGTTCAAATAAATGTCCTCTATGGCCACAGTTCTTTATTTCCTCTTCATCCGTAGATAAGAAACTACCACAGTCTGTGCATTCAATATCTCTTCTGCCAAACAATAAATGGACCCTCTCCTCAAAGGTTATTCTTGCAAACTTGTCTACAGTTCCAATTATAATAGTTGGGGTTTTACTATAAATTTCCTCATCAACTAGATATACAGGTATGGCCCTTGTATGAAAAAAACACTTTTCCCTAGGACACATGATAGCGAAGCTTTATCAAGAATATTTAATTCATAGGATTTCTTCTCATCTAAAGTTTCTCCACAGCAAGGGCATTTTAATATCTGGGACCTTAGATTTCTCTTCTTAGAATTTGCTTGACCCATTGTGTTATACTGACTTACATCTAAATCTTTGAAATTATTTACAGTTACCCCCCCACTACCAACCCAAAAACCAATAGAAAATTCTTTTTCTCCATATAATGACTCTTCCCTCATCCTTATCATTTCACATGCAGATACAAGCTTTAGAATCCTATCTCTTTGTTGTGTAGTCAAAAGTCTTAGGGTATAACGAATAATTACCGTTACTCCACCATCCTTATCATAATCTCGACACTCATCTGTAGTTAATCTTCTATAGGCCATTAGGAAAGCTATGATACCTAGATAAGCCTCTGTCTTACCCCCACCTGTCGGGAAAAATAAAAGATCTAATAAGTTCCTATCTACTGATTCTGGCTCTACAATACTTCTTATATTTAATAAAATAAAAGCAATTTGGAAAGGTCGCCAGTAGGAATGATTGCCCAAATAGTTTTCCAAATCATCCTCGGCATTTTCCCTTTTAGAAAATAAATTCATCGTTCTAGATAGATGCATAGCTTCATTCATAAAAGAAAAAGCTTGGTATGCTTTATCATTTTCCCTAATAATTCTTAGCCCATCTATCATCCTATCTAAGTTTTCGTTACATATTCTTGTTTTTTTCTTTCCCAATAGGTTTGTAATCTTCATCTTTCATATACTCATGCGACTCTAACCGACTTATCCATAAAGCATAGTCGCCTAAAATTTCTTCTAACCGTTGAAAGCTGCTTTCTCTTTTTTTCCGGCTTAGAGAATTCTAACATTGAAAAATATCCTTCATATTTATCTAAATTTAAATCTACGCCATTTATCTCTTTTTCAGGTATAAAATCACTTTTAATCCTTTTAACAGTATTACCATTTGGATTATTCCAAGTTGCAGCACAACCATAGCCTCGTGAAAAAAATTGGCTTCTTGTTAAAGAAATAATCCTCTTCTTCTTTCATTCCATAAGCTAAATTTTCTGATACGAAACCTAATTCATCATTAAAAACTTCTAGTTCTACTTGGAAAATATTTTTTTGCTACATAATCTTTTATCTTATATCTTCTATTTTCAAGATATATAGAAATCATCTTATATCCAGTATCTAAATTATGAACAATCCAAGATAAATAAATATCCTTTTCAATATGTATGCCTGAAATATTACTAGATTTCACATTTATATTTTCTTTAAATTCTTTAGGTATCCTTAAAAAAAGAAAACTTACCTTCTTCTTCTCTTCCTAAATAATCTGCCCATTTCATTTTTACTTTTATTTCAGTATTCTCTTTGGAAAGAAAGACTCTTAATCCTAAAGAACTTTGCTTGTTTTTACTGATATAAATGGTATCGTCAATTTCTATGTCTTCAATTAAGCCTTCTTCAGAATCATTTTCAGAAAAGTCATCCTTGTCCAGAATAAATGAATAATCTTCACCTTCTGGAGATAAACGTCCTATAATATAACTAGATGTAGGGCTTTCCCTAAGTTCTTCATTTTCTTCATAAGGTCCTATAAGATCAGTTCTCAAACTATCTATAAATTTTTGCCTAAGGTTTTTATACACAAGCCTCACTAGTATCCCTCCCTATTTAAAATTTTCTTTTAAGCTTATAGCTAATTCCCCCCCTCCAAACCTATCAAAAGAAAACATATTGCTATCTTCTAAAACTCCTGTATCAAAACTATAATCAAAGGGAAACATTAAACTATCATCATTCAACTCATCAAGAGACAAATAAAGCTTATCTTTTAGATGAATCAAAGTAGCTACAATCAATATTATTGCTCTTTCATCATCTACTCTATGCTTCTTCACCTTATAGACACCATGTTTAACTGGCTCAAGAACATTAATATCTCTCATAGTCCTAATATTCTTGGGTATAGCATGGATTAAGGTTGGTCTTTCTCCCCACATATCTGTCATTTTCTCCCTTATAAACCTGCTAGCTATTTCTATTTGCATATATTCTAATTTACCTATAACAGATGCTATGTCCTTAAAGACATTGTAGGTATTGAGCATCATACACCAGTGAGCAACAAGTTTTAAGTTATCATTGTTCGATTTAACTATTTTTCTGGCATAGTCTTTAATATTTCTATTCTCCTCATCATCTTCAAGCCAAATATTAGATAAAATGTTTGCAGTTTTCCTGATATTAGTATTATCGTCTATATAAAGCCCTATATACTCTCTTAAATCTTCTCTTATCCTTTCAATATCATCCTCATTTTCATAAGCTCTATTGTTTTATCGAGATAATCTAATGATATATTTCTTGACATTCCAACTTGTTTACTCATTATTTTCTTCTCCTTCTATCTTTATAAAAGGTACAATAACCTCTTCTATTGATATCCCTCCATGGGACATAATCCTTTCCCCTTCAAGGGCCAAGGCTTCTTCATCTCTAGATAATAAGTAAGAATAATCCTTGGGCAGATAATATGCAGGATATTTCAGAAGGTTATACCTCTCTACTAATTCCTCTATTTCAACATAGTCCTTAATGATCATCATTTTCTTGGATTTTGTTTCTATTTCAACTCCCATACCTTTTGGTCGACCAATTCCAAAAGACTCTTTATTTCCATGGTCTGAACCAATATAAACTTCAAAACCTGATTCTAATAATTTTCCTATCAGTTTATTTAATTTCCCTGTCTGACCCATTCTTACAATATCTGCAATATGTCCCTCCATGCCATACATTTGCCTGTGTACTAAGTCATCAATCTCATTAATAATAGTAGTTATAAAGAAATCTCTATGAGAAATCTCTACATCATAACCTCTAAAATAATCAATAGAAGATTCTTCTACATATTCTCCCACCTTGCTGTAATATTGTTTTTTTTCATTTGTTAGGGTAAATGGTTTTTCAACTTCTTGAGGTAAAACCCCCCCACCTAATAAGCTTTGTCTTGATACAGCAGTTATTGTAGGAATCATAGCAAAAACAAAATTTGTCTTCGCTTTAAAATCCAAATAATTTTCCAGAATCAACCAATCACTAATAGACATACCATCTAAAATTATAAAAGCAGTTTTTCTTTTCTTTCTCAGTAGGAAATCCATCACTTTAGAAACAAGTATTGGACCCTTATGAGTGGATTTTCCACTTAGTCTTCCAAAGTCTTTAAAAATATAAGCTTGGAAATCTTTTGAAAAATCAACAAGCTTCTTCTTGTCCAAATTAAGTTTTCCTGTAATTAAGTTCCTTCTAGCATTTATGTAGGCTATTTGGAACCATTTATTATAATCATCAACTTCCTCTAGTAGCTTCTTTAAATTTTTTTTCTAATTTAGTTAAATAACTCTTAAGGTGTTTTTTTTCATAAATAATTTCCCTTAAAAACTTATGGGTCATATCCTCTGAGCTATAATCCTCGTAAGTATTTTCATAAACAATAGAAATATGATCCCAGTCTAAAGCTCTTGCTTGATTTAGAGCAAATCTATTTAATCTAGGAAAAATTTCACCATAATTCAAATTGTAAATTGAAAACCATTTGATAATATCGTAAGCTACATACATATTTTCACTAAGAATAAGTAGAACTTTCTTCAAGCTACCTGTCTTTATTTGATTTTCAAAATATACCTGAATTTTCTACATCTTTGTAAAAAAATTACAGTATATCCTTCTTCCTCTATGGCATCTATTATCCTTCTTTCATCAAGTATTTTATCAGGATCTTTAACTAAAATATACTCTTTATAAGACAAGCCTAAGATATTTTTTTATTTTCTCTACGAACATAATTACTTCACCAACTCCGCAATAAAAACTGGAAGAAAAATAGGCACAAGATCTTTTTTTTACCTTCATAGTCTTTTTTTTATTTCTATTAATTCTTTATCTAATGATCTCAACTTTGAATTCCTAATATTATCTATGCCTATTTTCATAGCAGCTTCTTTCTTAATTTCTATAGAATGCTTATATTTTCTATAATTATCTTTATTTTTCAACTCATACTTGTTCTTAAGTCCCAAAAATTATCATAGGCTGTTTCTTCAGCCATCTTTCTAATTTCCTTATATAAGGAAGGCTCTATCCTAGACATCCCAATTAAATCAATATTATCCTTGTCCTTATAAAGTTCTTCCCATATTCTCCTTCCAGACATTGGTCTATATATCATCTTCCTAGTCAGGAAAAGAGGAATATACTCCTTATATTGCTTTCTTCTCCTAAAGATATCTGCCAAATTGAAAAATAACCATCCTCATTAGGAAAATCCTTAATAGATAACATAGGGATTGAATCCAAAATGTGCCATTCTAGATCTTTATTAATATGTTTTTCAATTAAAGGATTACTTAAAGACAAATTTTTCCTGCCATAAGTCAAACCTTTCCAATCCTGATAGTAGTCTAGTATTCTATTAAGATTCATATCTAAATCAAAATGACTTTCACTATAAGCCTCATCAGATAGATCTTTATCATCTTTAATAATTTCCTTATATTGATTTCTTATTTTAACTTGTTTTCTAAATTCCTCTTCAAATTTATTTACATTATGCTCCATAAATTTTTCATCACGAATAGATCTCATGTATATATCTGTAAAATCCATTTCAGCCATCTCATTATCCAAGAGATCAGATAGTTTATCTATACCAGTTTCATCTAAGATAGTTTCTAGCTTACTTTCTAAAATCGACCTTACTCTGTTTTCAACCGTATCAGTATTTATGAAATTAAAGACTAATACATCTTTATCCTGACCAATACGGTCTACCCTACCTATTCTTTGTTCTATTTTCATTGGATTCCAAGGAAGATCATAATTTATAACAATATTAGCAAATTGGAGGTTTAATCCTTCTCCCCTGTATCTGTAGAGATTAATATACTATTTTGATTTTGAAATTCCAACAATATCCTATCTCTTTCCTCCACGTCCATAGAACCATTTAGAATGGATATGGAGTAGCCTTTATTATCTAGAAACATCCTTAAATACTTTTGTGTCTCTACAAATTCAGTAAAAATTATAGCCTTCATTTTATTATCTATAGAATAAAGTTCATCTAAATATTCTAAAAGTATTTCTGCCTTAGCATCCAAGGCTTGATATTCTGCCTGTCTAGCCAAGTACATTATTTCTTTTAAATCCTTAATTTCATTTTTTATATCTATGGAAGCTAATTCCAAAGCATCAGACAAATCTTCTTCAAAATCCATATCTACTAGTTCATCAAAACTCAAATTATGAACTCTTACCTGCTGACTTTCTAAAATCTCTATCCTTCTGCTAATAGAATCCTTAATAGCTGCTGTAGAACTAGTAACTAATCTCTGCATTAAAACCATCAGAAAGCCAATATAATGTTTTTTTTCTCTTTAATAGCCCTATTATAGCCATTTTTTTACATAGTCAGTTACCTTCTCATAAAGCAATCTTTGGTTACTGTGTTTTTCATCCCATATAACTTCAACTAATTGAGTTTTTCTAGCCTTAAATAATTTATTACCCTTATTATCTATAGCTTCTCTTTTCTCAGTCCTTATTATATATTGGCTAACATTTTCCTTTACTAGAGACTGGTAATTATGAAAAGTTTCCTCATCTAAAAAAACCTAATAATCTAAGAAAGGGTTCCGTTTTCCCTGAATGAGGAGTTGCAGTTAAAAGTAATAAATATGGACTGGCCTTACTAAGCATTTTACCTAATTTATATCTAGCCACTTGTTCTGAACTCCCGGCCAGTCTATGGGCCTCGTCAATTATAATTAAGTCCCAGTCCGCCTCTATTATGGAATAAACCCTCTCTTCGTTATACTTATCAACTTCCTCTTGGTCCATCCTGCCCGTCTTTCTATAGGCTTAATAGAGTCCATGGGGCTTATCACTTGATCAAATTGATTGTAAACTTGCTCCTTATTAATAATCCTTTTTATAACCTCATACTCAGACGGTAGTATTATATTAAAATATTCATCAAATTTCTCTTTTAGCTCTAAATTCCATTGAGAAACCAGACCTTTAGGACAAACTATTAGTATTCTTTTAATTAATCCTCTAGCCTTCAATTCTCTGATGATGAGCCCCCCCGCCTCTATAGTTTTTCCTAGACCTACCTCATCGGCTAAAACATAGCGAATTCTAGAATCTGACAAAGCTCTTTTAAGAACATAGAGTTGATGGGGGGGAAGGGGGGGATGACCCCTTCCTTTAGAGAAGTTAGCATTCCCTGAGAAATTTCTTGCAAAAGTTTAAGCAAGACTATCTTATATTTAATATAGTTTTCATCTATTTCTTGGTCTAAATCCTCTACTAAGCTATCCGATGCTAAAAACTCAATCTTATTTTCTTCTGGGTTATAAACTTATAAGAGGAATATCCCCAAGTCTTAAAAGATTCTAGAACTTGAACCCTTTGCTCATTTTCTACTTTTCTTACCCATTGGCCTAATTCATACATTTTATCCCTCATCCACTAATCTATCCTGCTGGAAGATATATCATAGTACATTAATAGTTTATCATCTTCTTGTAAAACATTCTCTGGAATTCTATCACCCATCTTTACAATAAGTTCATAGTTCTTTTCCTTCCAAAGTTTAGCAAAGCCTACTCTAATTGCTTCGGTTCTAAAGGCCTTTAATTTACCTTGGTCTTTAAATATTCTTCAAATTCTTTAAGCAACTTCTTTTCCCTAAGTTTCAGTATATCTCCTGCCTTGGTTGGGTCTGGTATATACCACTTCTCTTCCTCATTCTGTAAGAAGTTTTCTTGTAAAAGTTCTATCAACTCAGGCATCTTTTCGTGTCTAGCTGGTTTAGCCTCTTTCATGAATTTAGGTTGGAGTTCACTATAGGTTTGTGGGGGGGTTTCTAATTGATAATATAGCCAAGCACGTGCAGATTTTTCGTCATCAACAAACATATCAAATTGAATATCTGGTATATCAGACTTAATCCTAGCATTGTCATATTCATTTACCTGATCTTGGAGAAAATACATATTATCTCTCTTAATAAACCTTTCATCCAAGCCCTTGAAAAACTCTTGAATATCTAGAGGAACAGCCACACCATTAACAACATGGTAGGCAATCATTCTATCAAATAGAGAGTGAGCATCCCTTTCAGCCACTCTTTCCAGATAAGATTCCCTTTCGATTACGACAGGAAGTTTTTCCAAATGCTGCCTAATAAAATCCCAAACACTTTCTTCAGTACCTGCTTTTTTTTATAAAATTTTCAACAAATTCTTCCCCCCCAGGTTTATAGGCAGAAATAACTAAATCTTGCTTAACAGCAGAAGAATAGTTTACCTGCTTAAAAGACCCTTGTTTTTTTTGTCTAAAACTCTAACATCTGCAATTATAAAACCTGCCCTTACTAAGGACTCTTGGATAGCATTCCAGACTGAATTCTTGGAATTACTAAACTCTACAGTCATCCATCTGTTAGGTTTCAAAATTCTATAATATTCTTTAAAGCACTCAGTCATTAGGGACTGATATTCTACCAAACCTTTACTATGGCTTTTGTTTACCACAGCTTCCGTTTTATTATTAGTAATTATTTTTAGCCAGGCTTCCCATATAAAGCTTAATTCTGAATAATTTAAATTAGCACCAAAAGGAGGATCAGTAAATATATAATCGACAGAATTTTTCGTAATATTACTTATGTCAGTTAATGAACTTGTTTGAATTAACACATCACCAAAACTAAAATCTGCTATCATGTTAAGGGGATTTATAATTCCCTTTCCACCATATAATTTCCTCTTTATAAATTCCAACATATTAAGTTCTTTTATTAACGAAGGAATATATAATGTCCCTGAAAGATTGCCTGTTCTTTTCCCAAACCTTGACATCTTTGTTCCCATAGTTAAGCACGCTGTTAATAAAAATTTAGTTGAATCTAAATCAATTTTATCATTAATATAACTCAAAATAGCTAGATTTCGTTTTGTATAGTAGTGATGAACATTCGTAATTCCATCTTTATCATTTCTTCTTGACTCGCTACCTACAATCATTCTATCCGTTGGATACCAAGTATTTATACTCATTGATTCAATTTTATTAATTAATTTCAAATCAAATTTGTCAGGCCTTTTTTTCATATCTTTTTTTTCCCTACAAAATAGTTAATTAAGACTGGAGTTTGTTTTGTAATGTAGAAAGTTGTTTTTAGGCTCTCATCATAAATTAATTCTACTGCTTTATCACATTCAGTCTTTTTTTTAGATTGGCTTTACAACTATCACATATAAAAGTATCACTTACAGTCCCTTTATCATTGTCAACAGCAGCTTCCCAAAGATTAATATCATTATTACAATTAGGGCATATAAATACGTCAGACCAAACAGTGTAGTTTATTTTACCCTTGACTGGCCCAGCCATATCATAAATTTGGTTTCCATTTTCATCTAAATGGTTAGTTTCATACATCCAACCTAATTCCTTTTCACACTCATCTAGAATCCTATTAGCCTCTTTTTCAAATTCCTCTACATCTACAGGTGTGTTATAGTTATGGGCAATAAATGTGGCTGCTGGAGATAGGTCATTAAGGATAGCCTTCCTAGTCCCCCCCATTTTATTCCAGGCATCTCTTTCTCCAGTTGAAGCTTAAATTCCAAATCAGACTCTGGATTACCGCACATTTGGGCTGCTACTCCAGTCATGCCTGTACCACAAAAGCCGTCAAAAACTATATCTCCCGGCTCTGTGTAGTGAAGAATATACCTCATTATAGCCTTGTGAGGGACCTTAGTGTGGTAGGAATGAGCATTATAAATAGGATGGTTCTTTCCTTCACTAACATCTGCTGCAAAAGGCTCTCTGTGGTAATTATCTGTTTCTTCATCATAGGGAGTTCCAAACTCTTCTATAAAGTCATTTATAAAAGGATTAGGACAGGCTGTATAATAAGGTGGTGCAGAAAGAGCTATTATATCTTCATCTTCTCCTAAGGGAAAGCCTTCTATATCTCTTAACTCATCCAACTTTTCCTTATTTAGTATCTTGCCTTCTTCAAATTTTTTTTACTCATTTTCCTCCTCCTCTTTTATTATTATGTTGTAATTACTTTCTTCGTCTTTTAAAATAATTCTCAAATTTTTTTTGGATCCATATCTTTAGTTTCTCTATCTATGAAGTTAGAAATTTTTTTCTTTTAAATTTTCTACCGTAGTTGGTCCTATTTTTAATAATTCCCTTGATAAATCATCTAGCTTTATTGTCACCTTATTTAATTCAGAAAATAGAAGATTAAAACTCTTTGTAAAATTAGGCTCTATAATTTCTGGCAATTTCTTTTCTTCCATGAAAGTTTGAACAATTTCTTTTTCATCTTTATTAAGTAAATCCATGTTTTCTAAAACTACTGGGTCCTCTATATATTGTATTAATAGTTCCTCCCATTGAGAAAGCAGGTCAAATATTTCTTCCTCTAAAGATTCCATTTTATTATTGTAATCAATATCAGAGGTTAAATCCTTTAATTTACAATGCATGCAAATAGGATTATCTTCTAGCTCCCTTACTTCCAGCTCATAGCATATTTTTAAGTCTGCCATGGTTTTTTTCAAGAGCATTTAGTTGGCCTATAGAAAAAAAACCCCCCCTTCTATATTTTTCAATCTATTCAGGCTGGTAAGCTCATTTGAATTCTTTAATTCATTTAATTTAACAGCAGATTTATGATTAAGTCTAAGTTTTTGGTGTTTTTAATATAAAAATCAATATATTCTTTCTTTATTTCCCTTAAATCTGTTGTAATATGGAAAATTACATCATCCAAATCTTTTCCTTCTTTTAAACTATCTCTCTGGTCCCTAAATTTTTCTTTTGCCTGGTTAATTCTTTCCATAAGACCAGTTGGCAAGTCCATAGTTTCTATATTAGAAATATAGTTTATTAGATTTCCACAAGAGTTTCTTAATTCTATATAATTCTTTATCAGCTCAATGGTATATATCCCTTTTCCTATTTTTTTTCTATCTGTTCAAGGCTAAGATTTAAATTGTTAAATTTAGCAGGAGTATTATACTTACTTGCAAAGCCACCAAATTCGTCAACAACTAAAGAAATATCATTTTCGTAGTTTTCTAAGAAATGTTGTTGAACAAGAGGTTCTCCCCCAAAGAGTAAAGTCATTATTTATTACTTGTTTAATGTTTATAGCCTTACCAGCCCAATCTGAACTTGCTTGTAAAATCTTATCTAAGCCTTTTTCCAATTCTTTTGGGTTTGAAGCCAAGCCTATAGGTAATTTTAATATCTCTAAAAGTTTATTTATCTCCCTTACTGCTGCCTCTTTAGGCTTAGATATATATTTAAATTCCTGCATGTCTACATTTCCTAATCTAGCTGTCAGTTCCATATTGGAAGCAGATAGTATCTTATTATCATTTAGAGTAATAGTAATATGACCACTGTAAACTAAGGCTAGCAAGACTGGGGGGGCAAAATATCCTAATTCTATATTTAAATTTTTAACTATACTATTTCCATAAATCTCTTCTATAAAGTCTGACCTATTGAGAACTCCTTGCCTTGGTAAATCCTTTACTAACTTTACTATTTCCATAGCATACTTAGAATTACTAACATCAATTTTTCCATCTTTTATTAGACTAAAAGAATCAAGATATTCCAAAACATCTTGGCTAGCTTTTCCAGCAAAGCTTTTAATTACTCTTTCCAAAACTCCAGCCCTGTTTTCAATGGTAATCTTATTTTTAAATGTAGGAAAATCTGAATATTTAGCTTGAAAACTATCTTCCAAGGCTATTGAAGAAGCTAAATCAATAGAACTTTTAAGATCTGGTTGCAGCCTAGATTTACCTGCTGTTGCCTCTATTAAAGTCTTCTCAGTTCCTTTATCTATAACTGAAAAGCAGGTATTTTTATTTTCATTAAGCCATTTTTGTAATTTTTTTTCTATAATTTTCTGCTTTCTGTCCATATATGCTTTTAGTATTCTGCTCTGCAGCATCTTGTCTCATAGCACTTGCTGCTGCAAAGAGACTCAAGTTCTCATGAAACTCTTCATTATTTATAAATTTAAAAAGAACTTCATCTGACTCTGCACTTCCTATTTTAGATTTATCCAAATATGGCGGTAAAATATAAATATAGAAGTCTCTAGGTGGTTGAGCTGTAGACCTTTCTGTAGGTAAGCCCATAAACAAATAGCCTTCTCTATAAACATTTCTTGATTCCCAGTTAATATATTCATATATATCGAAATTTGTTACATATTGCTCAGCATCCCAATCTAAAGCATTATATATTAGTCTATTAAAATACCTATTAAAATCATCTGGACTCATCATGTCCACTTTTTGTTGGATCTTGGCATCGTAATCTATATCTTTTTTTAAGATCTAGAAAATATTGTCCGTTATCTTTGTTATGTTCAATAAATTGTCCACTAACTAGGGTTATAACTTCATTGATTGAAGTTTGCACTGTTGCCAAAAGAAAATCAGCATCCATCTCAGGCATATTTTCCATAAATAAGCAAAGATCATCCCTTAAATCTTCAGCTGTTAAACCTATCCTAACGTCTATGCCACTAGTAGTTAGTCTATGAACACTAAGAGCATAAATTATTTGCAGAGCCATATCTTTATAAATTTGTTTCCCTCTAGGAAAGGTCTTTTTAATTTTTTTTCTTCTAAAACTGCACTTTTTTTCCATGACCTCTTTAACTTCAAATTCCGATTTTCTTGCATAATTATCTTTAATAAAAGTCCAATATGAATCAAAGGATATTATTCCAGGAGCTTCCTCTGGTATATCTTGATCTAGTAAAGCTTCTACTGTTAAGGAGATGGTCCTTAATACTTCTCTATTTTCCGCTATATATACCCTGTTAAATATATCTATGTAGGCAGGATGAATAGGATAAAGATCCACATAATCATCAATTCTTTCAGACATACCTGAGTAAAGCTTATGATAAGGTGCAAGATGTTCTCTTACCATTGCTTTTTGTTCGCTGGTTTTACCTAAAATTCTTTCTGCAACTACATAAGCAGTATCTTCCTTCCTAATTATGACTTGTTCAAACCTATCCTTAACCCTGTTAAGAGAATTAGCTACAAAAGAAAAAGTTGGATTGTCAAATAGTTGCTCTTGTATCCCACAGATTAATCTAAATCTCGAGTCTTTTATAAACTCTCCCACTTCTCTTAAAAAGTTTAAATCCAATATTAATTCTTGTTCTTTACGAGTCCTAAGATAATCTAAGAGCTCATCTACCACTAGTAAGTAACCCTTATTGGGGGGGTATTTTTGTTCAAACTTATACATCATTTCAATTAAAGCTTCTTTATTGTTAGTAATTTCATCAGCTTTAGGGAATTTGAACATAATTCCTCTTTTCTCCAAATCTCTTTCTAATTCACTGGTTATAATGTTTCTAAGAGAATTACTGACAGAGCCTATTTCAATTCTTAATACTTCGAATTTACCGGCTACCTTTTGGGAATAGTCAGCAAACTTTTTGTTTCCTAGATAATCTAGATTCTCTTCCTTATTTACAATTGAAGATATAAGGGACATCAGGTGACTTTTACCAGTTCCGTAATTACCTACTATAAGTACTCCTTTATTATCTACTACTTCATCAAACTGTAGTTCTTCTATGATACCACTGTTAAATTTTTCAGCCATTTCATCAGACATCACATAGGATTCTACTAAGTTTTTAGCTTTGGCATCATCATTAGCATCTTTTAATTGAATCACTGTCTGAATGGGATTAAAATTAATAATATCTGAATATTTCATTCTAAATCTCCTCTCTATTTAACGAGTGCAATGTTATAGTTATCAATATTATATTTATGGTAGTCAGGATAGTTTATTTCAGAATATTCTAGTTCTCTACCTTTTAATTGTCCAGGCCATTCTATAAAGGCTAACTTATTTCTAGACAAATTTATAAAATAATTCAGTATATTGAGTTTGTATTCTGGATTAAATAATATATCTATGTTTTTTACTAATATGCAGTCCGATTCAACTTTAACAAATATATTATCAAGCTCATCTAAAAATTTATTTACCCTAAACTCCGCGGGGGTACTCTTTAAGTACTCGACTCAAATCTAATCCCAAATTAATTGGAATTAAATCTTTTATTTCATTATGTTTTAAAAACTCCTTGTAATTCAAACAGATTAATACGAGTGTTTTGTTTCTTTTTATTAGATCTAAATCAAAATTATATTTTGTGTATATCTCTCCCATATTAACAATCTTCCTCTATGCTTAATATTTTATTAACCACTTCTAACCTTCTCTTTCCACATTGCTGTTTTATGACGGTTGTAAAAGTCTTATCTTTTACCATTTTAAAGGAATTATTTTCATAAAGATATTCTATAGTTTTAATAAGATCTTTTCATTAATTTCGTCAGACCAATAGGAATCTACTACCTTGTTAAGAGCCTCCCCCCCTAACTCCCTTTGGGTCTTATAAAACATTTTTATTTCCATATTGCACCTCACAATTCTTATTAAAGTCTTATCTAACTCTTATTTTACTATTACACAGCTCATTTAGCAACAATAAAAATAAGGCAGACCGAAGTCTGCCCATATCCAGTAGTTGCTTATGCTACTGTCATTATATCTCTCTATCCTTCTTCTTATCTCCCACTTTGTCTTGTAGTTTATCTACACTATCCTTTGCTACCTTATCCTTAAGTTTATTAAGTTTTTCAATAGTTGATTCTTTTTTTTACTATCTTTTTTTATCTGTAATAGCATTTATTCTTTCAACATTCATTCCTTTTTTTTCTCTTCAGATAAATTCGTCTTAGTAGCTTCAACCCAGCCTATGAAGTCTATATCATGAAAGGACTTCTCTAATGGATAGGAATCTGCAAAATCATAGTCCGCATCATACATAGTATTAGATAATTCTGTATAGGAATTTATAAAGTCATCCATCTTTCAAAATCTCATTATCCTTATTTAGCTTCCCTTGTGTCTCCATAACTTTTTCTTCACCAATTGTAATTTCATCTTCTAAATCGTATATAAGCTCGTCAAAATAATCATTTATTAGATTTACCCCATCATTATGCATAAATCTATCGTAAAGCTCATCTAATAGGTCTGGATTATCTATTCCCGTTTCTATTGTAATCAAAGCTTTAACGAAACCCTCGTAGTCCTCATCTATCATCTTATTTATAGTATCTATTATCTGACTATCTTTCTTTTGAGGATAGCTATCAGAATAGTTGCCATGATTCCAAAAAAAACTTTCCATTATCACTCTGTAAGCCATAAACCTCAACAAATTGTCTTCCATCGAATAAAATAGCATTGTCTTTATCTATATCCAAAACAATAGTTTCATCTGATAGAGCAGTTTTTATTTTATCTCCAACCTCAAGAGTAACTTTTTCCCTATCATAAATATTCTTATCTTCTTTAACAATTGACATTTGCCCTAGCTTATCTTGATAGCTCAGATTTTCACTTTGAAAACCACTAACTTCTTGTGAAAAAGATAGGGTTTTTTTCTTTGCCAATTATAAAATGATCCAGAAGTTCTATTTCAAAAATTTCAGTTACATTTTTTTTATCTTTTTAGTCATTTCTATATCTTCCCTGCTAGGAGTAGGGTTGCCACTAGGATGATTATGAAATACTGCCATTCCCTTTACATCCTGATAATTAAATAGAGTCTTAGCTATAATTTTTAAATCTACTATTGCAGCATCAGTAGCTCCTTTAAAAAGCTCTTCTGCTCCAATAATCTTTTCATTACTATCATAAATTAGGATACCAAAATCTCTTGTTGATGGTGTTGAAATCCTATTTTTAAAACTTCCTTTATTTCTTCTGCATTTTCTACCACATTTAAATCTATAAGTTCATTACTAGCAAAATAGCTTGTAAAATCTTCATACTTATCCTTAAGGCTATAATCCTTTTCTCCATAAGCATTTTCTGAATCACTGGCTATTTCATAGGTCTTAGTCGAATAGTAGCTTCTTCCTGCTACCTTTGATATGAAACTATTATTTTGTTTATTGTAGCCAATAGTATCTATAATCTTCATTCCTATTTTTTCAAAATATTCTTTAGTTTCCTCTATTCTTTTATTAGAAGTATCATTAGAAAAGGCTAGAAATACACTATTAGCTCCTGCCATTAAGCCCTCTCTTAAGGCCTCTTTTATGCTGTTTTTCCAACTTAGTCTAGTTCTCTTAAGATGAACAGGATGGTTTTTTTTGTATTTGCAAAATAATAGTCCCAGTATCTTTAGTAGGTAAAGTTGTTGACTTTACATAATCTACAAAGGTATCAGGACTATTTATTGCTTGTCTACTATTTTAATATTAGCTCTAGCATAATCTAGGAATTCTATAAGAGGTCTTATTTCATCATCTTGATTTTTATTTTTCATAAAGTTCTTCCTTGCTATTACAATTAAATTCTTTATACAAATTATTTTTCATTCCCATCCACCTCCTCATCAAGATTTGTAAGGTGAGGTTTGAATAATTCTTTTATTTCCTTAACTTTTTCATCATCTTGATTTTCTCTAATATATGCCATCATTTCACTATGGCTATTAAGACCAAAGTATTGGAGCAATCTATTTTTGTTTTTTTTGTTAAGCATAAAACTCCTCCTCGTTTTTATTCTTATTTGTTTTAAACCCTTAGTTTACTATTTTCCCAAAAAGTTAAGCTCCGAGTTTCCTCAGAGCTTTTTATTAGGACATCAGGAGGCTACACCCCCCCCTAATAACCCCCCCTGTGGACTTCGTTTTTTTTATGAATTCATAGAATTCACCAAAAATCAAAGTAGTATATTATCTTGCACCCTTATTCTTTTCTTTATCTTTCTCATCCAGTAATGGGCTTGTTTCTTCTTTAATTTTGGCTTTAAATTTTTCAAGTTGCCCAAGTGTAGATTCCTTATCATCCTTCTTAAGGCCATCAACATCATAAGTTGATTCAAAATAATTACTACTTCTAAAGTCATTATCATACCTATCTGGAATTCCATCATTATCTAGGTCTTTTGCAAGTGGATCATAAAAATTACCCTCATCGTCAATTTCAAGTCCAAGTTTCCCTCTTAAGTCTTTCTCATCAACCCTTACATATTCATCAAAATCTCCATGTTCAAGTTCGAGTTTAAGCTTTTTAAGAGCTTCTTCTTTGCTTACAGACTCATCATCCTCACTTTCAAGATAACTTCCATGAGATACTTCTTTATTATCTACATA
>JMBV01000196.1_pt1 | contig 22781 bp, 42 predicted proteins | sample 616531 | NCBI WGS metagenome assembly JMBV01 (sample SAMN02727904, study PRJNA239997) | anaerobic digester metagenome | biome: anaerobic digester; isolation source: mesophilic anaerobic digester inoculated with municipal waste water sludge... | place: Germany: Bielefeld University, CeBiTec ...
TAATATCGCATTTTTTTATGGTTTCTACTGCCTTAATTGTCATATGGTCTATCCCACCTGGCCCTATACCTATTACATATAATTTAGCCATTTTTCTCCTCCTTTGCTATGGATATAGTTATTCCATTATGCTTAGATTTTTTTTGTAATTAAATTGCCTCCTAATAAATAGGCTGAAGGTTCTGATACTGAATAAACCCCTATGGTATCCTTTACAAATTGGGATTTTTCAAACTTGTCTTCTACTTTCCGAATTTCATCTAAAGTGAATATTTCCAAAGGAAGATTAAAATATTTACTAGCCTCAATTATGCCTTTCTCACCTTTCTTCACTTCTACTGTACCCAAGGCTTTGATACTATTTATAGATATATTAGCTTTATATAAAGCATCCTTTATGGCCTGAATTATCCTATCTCCCCCCCTACTCCTTTTCTACAACCTATACCTATATTAATATTTTTAGGTATTAAATGACATATATTATAATCCATTGGAATTTTAGTCTGAGAACTAACTATTATAATTCCTTCTATTGATGGATCTATATCCTCTAAATCCTTTATAATTATCAAATTATCGTATTGAATAATGGCTTCCATTTCTGAATAAAACCCTATTTTCTTCCCATTTACCATAAGGGAAGTCAAATTTTTCACATCTTTCATATTCTCCATATAATAATTATTTCTTATGGCGAATGTATCTATTGCCTCAATTCCTCTATTATCAGAAGCAGTGGTAATTACAGGAATTGCCCCCCCTATGATATTGGCTGCCCATTTTGCCAATTCATTGGCTCCACCAATATGGCCAGATAATAAGCTAATAGAAAATCTTCCCATATCATCTATTACTACTACTGCTGGATCTATGGTTTTGTCTATAATATAGGAATGTATAAGTCTAATGGCTATGCCTGTGGCAGAAATAAATATAAGACCATGGTACTCCTTAAATAATTCTCCCATTATGGACTTCAGCCCACCCTTTACATCTCCATTGTAATAATGATGAATTTTATAGTCTTTTTCATCAGTGGATAATGCCTTCAGTTTTTCTCCCAATATTTTTCCTCTTTCAGAAAAGATAAGCAAGCTACTTTCATTTAGAAGACTTCCTATATCCATGGGAAAAGCTAGGATGGTATAATTTAGACCTTTCATATTTTCCTTCTATAAAATCTCCCACTAAAATTTGTGCAGTTTTTACTATCTTTTCTTTTTTTGACCTTTTCTCCTATATCCCGTAAAGTTCCTAAAATTATCTTTTCGTCTTCCCAAGTAGCCTTATATATCACTGCCACAGGTACATTATCCCTGCCATAGCCTTCTATTAGTTTTTCCACTACCCTATCTATTTCCTTTACAGAAAGGAATAATGCCATTGAAGCCTTATGTTTAGCTAAGGATGTCAATTCTTCTTCCTCTGGTACTGGGGTTCTTCCTTCAATTCTAGTAAGTATTACAGTCTGACTTACATCTGGCAAAGTAAATTCCTTTTTTTATGGCTGAACAGGCTGCAGTAAAGGAACTAACTCCTGGTATTACTTCATAGGAAATATTTCTATCATTTAATAAATCCATCTGCTCTCTAATGGCCCCCCCATATAAACTTGGGTCTCCCGTATGAAGTCTTACTATTTTCTGTCCCTTTTTAATTCCTTTTTCCATTTTCTCTATAACTTCCTCTAAGGTCATAGAGGCGCTATTATAGATTTCACAATTGGTTTTACAGAATTTTAAATGTTCCTTAGATACTAGGGAACCTGCATATATTACCATATCTGCTTCTTCTAATAATCTCCTACCTTTAATAGTTATTAAATCTACATCTCCAGGCCCTGCTCCCACAAAACTAATCATTTTTTCACACCCTTTACTATAAATATGGGGTTTTCCCCCCCTTCATTAAACCTATTTTGTCCATATGTGAAGACTGAATCAATTGTACTTCTATATCTTCGTATCCATACTCCTTTAACAGTCCTAAGAATTCATTTAAATTTTTTTAAAGTAATAAAATTAGCACATATAATTCCTTTATCTTCTAAATTCTTTTCTAAATAATGAAATATTTCCTGTAACTTTCCTCCACTGCCACCTATAAAACATTTGTTAATTTTAATATCTGGTAGATCTTCTGGAGCTTGTCCCTCTATTAAATTGAGATTTACATTAAATTTTCTACTATTTTCCTTTATTAGATCTATGCCTCCACTTTTTCTTTCAATGGCCCAGGTTTCTGCCCCCCCTTGTAATGCTGATTCTATGGATATGCTCCCGGTACCAGCCCCCCCTATATCTAAAAATCTATCCCCCCCTTCTTTAATGGATAAATAAGCTATTGCCAAAGCTCTAATATTAAATTTAGTCATAGGTGTATCCCCCCCTCGAATAAATTCATTATCTCTAATCCACTTCATTTTCTATCACCACCACTCCTAGGGAAGAAATATCTTCTATTTTATCTCCTATATTGACCTTTATTATTTTTTTCATTTTCATAGGACAAATTAAAACCAGCATAGATTGTCCCCCCCTAATTCCCAGCTTATATATTTCCTTAGATATAATAGATGGAGTATTTTTACTATCTGTTAGAATAATAGATAGCTTGTGTTTTTTTTACACTTTCCAAAGCTCCACTTCTTCCATGTAATGAAATCAAATTGGCGCCCTGCCAACTTAAGCCTAATTTTGCCATCATATATTGAAAAGAAGATATACCAGGCATTATGATTTCTACTTTAATGTTTTTCTTTTTAAATATTCTACTATTCCATAGAAACAGGGGGGGTCTCCTGAGGCTAAAACTAAAATATTTTCATTTTCATTTAATAATTCTATAATTTCCTCTACTTTTTTTATGCCTACAATGTCCCCTCTAATATTTTCTAAAGAATTGGAAACTCTACCAAAAGCTACAACTTTTTCTGCATTTTCTATGGTTTCTTTTACTTCCAGAGTTAAGTATTTTGGATTTCCTGGCCCTATGCCAGCTACTACTACCCCCATAAGAACACCTCTTTCCATGGAATACATAATTACCTTAACTTTATAATTCTCATCTTTTAAATATCTTCTAATTCTATTTTCTGCCCTATTTCCATATCCCTAACGACTTCTCCATAACCTTCTTCTATACATATATTAAGGCCTTCCTCTGCAGTTATGGCATTATTTACTCTTTCTATTATAGAAATTGGAGCATTTCTTAGGGCTAAATAATATACAAAGGCCTCCATCCTAGCATCAGATATTTTACTATGGGTGTTAAATATGCCTATGGAAAGTTTTGAGAATTTCCCAATATGACCTATTAGGGTCATGGATTTAAATCCCTTATTGTAGATATAGAGTATACTATCTCCTATAAAATTAGAAATTTTTACTACTTCCCTATTGGGTTCTAAGGATTTAGCTAATTTTTTTTCCATAATTTCCTGGTGCTAGTATTATATTTTCCTTTCCACTTCTATCTTCTATGGCATCTACTTCCATATATATGGTTTTAATTAGGGCCTCCTCTGACATAGGATATACTATGCCCTTAGTTCCTATAATAGAAATACCCCCCCTCAATACCAATATTAGAATTGTAAGTTTTTTTTGCCAATTTTCTCACCTTCTGGAGCATAAATTATTACATTATATCCATTTGAAGAAATTTCCCTTATTTCTTTTTCAATCATCTGCCTTGGAACAGGATTTATGGCAGCCTCCCCGATTTTTCCAAATAATCCCTTCCGCTTTATTCTACCTATGCCTATGCCACCATCTATATGAATTAATTTATCCTCTCTCTTTCCACTTTAGCATAAATTTCCATACCATCAGTGGCATCTGGGTCATCTCCTCCATCTTTTACTACGGAACAAGAGGCGAAATCCTCTTCTATTTTAGGATTATTCACCTCTAATTTCAATCTTACTTTTGCTGGAGTATCTATTTCAATATAATTTATTATCTCTCTCCTTTCTAACATATATACTGCGGCCTTAGCTGCAGCTGTGGCACAGGAACCTGTAGTATAACCACATCTAAGTTCCTTCCCGTCTTTTATTACAAACATATCTAATTTCATCTTCCAACCACCATATATAATAGTGCATTTACAATAGATGCAGCTACATTGCTCCCTCCCTTATAACCTACTGTAGATATGGAAGGAATATTAAATTCACGTAGATATTCTTTAGATTCTGATGCTCCCACAAAACCTACGGGAACCCCCCCTATTATAAATTTTGGATTTACTTTCCCCCCCTCTTTAACTAATTCCAATAGTCTAAATAATGCAGTAGGAGCATTTCCTATGACAAACATATCTATACCCTTTTCTACTGCCATATCTATGGCTGCTTGAGAACGGGTAGTTTCTAATTTCCTTGCCCTATTATATACTTCTTCATGATCTATAAAATACTGCAATTCACAATTACTTTTAGATAAGGCCTTTTTATTAATTCCCATATAGGCCATTTTGGTATCTGTGTATATGGTGCCACCTTCTAGGATGTATTTCTTAGCCTCTTCTATAAAATCATTTTGAAAAACTATGATTTTTCTATAATCAAAATCCCCCCCAGTAGTGTGTATCATTCTCTTGGCTATAATCTTTTCTTCTTCAGTAAAATTTGTATCTTCCATAACCTTTTCTATAATATCCATACTTTTGTTTTCTATTTCCATTGGATTATTTATATACATTTTATCTATCCCCCCCTTTCTATTTTATTTAATAGGAAATTTAAAGCCCTCATATTCCCAAGGAAATTAATATGCTGATAGGCTCCAAATACATTTTTATATCTATAGCCACATTGCCAATTTCTTCTACCTTTAGGTTTAGAAATACTGTATAAGGGTTTCTTCTCAGTATCTATAAAGCTCCTATGAAATTCCTGACCAGTGAATATATCCCCCCCCTTTATTCCCAATATATTGTCCTCTATTAGTTCCATATTGGTATAGCCAAATCTTTGAAGTTTGTTAGTCATATGAGTATTTCCTTTTATAATGCCACACATGGGGGGGTATTCTTCTATAGCATCTGATAAATACATTAGTCCACCAGCTTCTCCATAAATAAAGCCATGGTTTTCTGCCATAGTTTTTATAGAATCTATCATGGTTTTATTCTGGGAAAGCTCCTGCTTATATAATTCTGGATAGCCTCCACCTAAATAAAGCAAATCACATTTGGGAATTTCCCTATCTTTTAGAGGTGAAAAATATTTTACTTCACATATATTTTCCAATAGATTTAGATTTTCATTATAATAAAAATAAAAGGCATTATCATAAGCTATAGCCACAGTAATATTCCGCCTTTTAGGATAATTATATTCTGGAACTTCTACATCTTCCATTAATTCAATTAGACTTTCCATATCTACAGTTTTCTCTAGGGTTTCTCCTAATCTATTTAATAGACTATCTAATTCCCTCATATTTTCATATGGTATTAATCCTAAATATCGACTTTCTATTTTTAGGCTCTCATCTTCTTCTACATAGCCTAGTACCTTTATTCCAATATGCTTTTCTATTTGTTTCTTAAATAGAGGATATAAATTTTTTTTAGTTCTATTTAGTATAATCCCCCCCTTTATTTTAGAATCCTGAAAATCCACCATCCCCCCCTTTATTTTAGGTATAGCAGAAAACATTTCTCCCTTTGGACTATATACTAATATGGCAGGTATATTTAATTCTCTAGATATATCATAAGTAGAATTTTCATAGGTATTGTATATACCATCAAAATAACCCATGGCACCTTCCACTATGGCGTATTCTCCTTTGTTCATGGCTAAAGCTGTATTTAAACCAGTTTTCCCCCCCATCATATGAATGTCTAAATTCCCCCCCGCTTTTTTTCCTGAAGCCTCAGTTAAGTATTTAGTATCTAAAAAGTCTGGTCCAGTTTTAAATGCCCTTATATCTAGCCCCCCCCTGTTTTTCAAATTTCTAATGACTCCTAAAGTAATTAAGGTCTTGCCACTGCCACTGGAGGGAGCTGTAAAAATTATACTTTTCATTGTGTTCCCTCCAATTCTTTAAATACATTTAATAATTTTTCATTATCCTCTCGGGATTTTATGGCTATTCTAATATAATCTCCTTCTAGTCCCTCAAAACTTGAACATTTTCTAATAATTAATCCCCTTTTTAAAAAGAAATTAAATATATATTCTTCATTCCATTTTAGTAATTTTATTAATATATAGTTGCTATGGGTATTAAAAGCCTTAATACCACTGTTTTTGGACAATTCTTTTAGAAGATATTGCCTTTCTTTATCTATATATTTTTGGCTTTCTTCAATATATTCTGTATCATTAAAATAAACTGAGCTGAAATATCTCCAAAGGTATTTACTGACCAAGACATGGCCACTTTATCGTATTTATTCGCCATGTTTTTGGATACACAGCCATAGCCTAGACGAATTCCTGGTAAGGCAAAAAAACTTAGTAGCAGCCCTAATTATGCCAATGTTTTTAAAATCCTGTTTTTTTAAATATTTCTATACTATTATAATCTTTAGGAGCGAATTCGAAAAATGCCTCATCTAATAGTAAATAAGCACTTTTATTTACTGCTATTTCATATATTTTCATTAAATCTTCTTCGCCTATTCTAAGGCCTGTAGGATTGTTGGGATTTCCCAATATAATTAAGTCTCCTGCTTCTAAGTTTTTTTTCCAATAGTTTTAAATCTATGGTAAAATCCTCATTGTATTTTATTTTTATTACTTCTTTTCCATGAACTAAGGCTCTTTTCTCATATTCGGAAAAACAAGGAAGGAAAATTATAATCCTTGGAAATAGAATTGTAAAATTATCTATTAAATCCATGGCACCATTGCCTACAATTACATTTTCAGTATTGCAGTTTAAATATTTCCCTAGATTTTCTCTGAGATGCCTGTATTTAATATCTGGATACTTTACTATATTTTTGAATCCCTTTGTTATTTCTTCCTTTAAGCCCTTAGGAGGACCAAGGGGATTGATATTGCTACTAAAATCTACTAATTTCCCATTATAATAGGCCTTATATGATAGTAAGTCTCCACCATGCTCCATATTTATCTACTCCTTAAAAAAATTCCATATAATAAAAGAAATAAAGCTTCTGTTCTATACATAATTTCTATGGTATTTTTAATATCATCTTTTTTTAACTGCTTTAATATTGTCCCCAATAGTAGGCTTTTCCACAATTTTGCCAAAATAATTGCTGTTTCCACCTAATTGAATATTTAGAAGTCCTGCTACAGCCGCCTCTGAATAGGCAGAATTGGGACTAGAGTGATTTTTCTATCTCTAAACATTATTTTAAATCCATTTTTCATATCAAATCTAAAAGCTGAAGACAGACACATAAGTATTCCTGTAATTCTAGCTGGTACATAATTAAATATATCATCTATTTTAGCAGGGAAAAAAACCTATATTCTTGTATTTTCCATTTTTATATCCTAGTATAGAATCCATAGTGTTTATCATTTTATACATTAGGCCTCCCGGTGCACCTAATAATAGAATGTAAAATAAGGGTGCTATTACACCATCGGCAGTATTTTCTGCCACAGTTTCTATATCTGCTTTTATGATTTCCTCTTCTGTTAGATTTTCCGTATCCCTTCCTACTATAAAAGAAAGCTGATATCTTCCCTTTTCAATTCCTTCCTTTAATGCATAATATACCTTCATAGCCTCTTTATGTAAACATCTAGCAGCTATACAGGTATAAATAAGATATATATTTAAAATTTGATATATTATTTTTTTTGCCCTTCAAAAGCCTTTAGAAGAAAATATGGTATAAGAAAACTTAGGGAAATATTTAGGATTGAGATTAAGAAACCTGCTGTTTTTAGGGGGGGAGTTTTTGATCTCTAATAAATTTTTCTTCCCCCCCATAAATAATCCTCCCCCCCATTAGTTTCACCGGATGGGGAAAACTATAAGGATCTCCTAGAATTAAATCTAATAATACTGCCAATAATATACTTTTCATTTTCTCACCTAATTTAAATCCATTAGGGAGTAAATATATGCTATATCTAAGTTTTCCCTAATTATCTTTGAAAGTTTTTGAAATTCTATTTCCATATCTTCTTCCTTTGGGGGGGCAATGAATTACATTGTTTTTCATAGTCTATTAAACTATCTTCATCTACTAATTCCAGTGGAGTAAAAGGTATAGTTCCAATTACAGGAATATTTAATAATTCTTCTATCATTACTATTCCAGAATCCAACAGTCTTTTATCTCCACGAAATTTATTTATAACTAAACCCTTTATTCTAGTTCTTTCTCTTTCTTCTAAAAGCATAACTGTACCATAAAGGGAGGCAAATACCCCCCCACCTCTATCTATATCTGCCACCAATATTACTGGAGCATCTACCATTTCTGCCAAGCCCATATTTACTATATCATTTTCTTTTAAATTAATTTCAGCAGGACTACCTGCCCCCCCTTCTATAACTACAATTTCATATTCCTTTTCTAATTCTCCATAGGATTTTAAAATCATAGGCTTTAAATCTTTTTTTTAAAGTCAAAATATTCTACAGCTCCCATTTCCCTATAGAATTCTCCTTTTAAAATCACATCGGATCGCCTATTAGAATTAGGCTTTAAAAGTATGGGATTCATATTGAGATTAGGCGATATACCTGCTGCCTTAGCTTGTAATGCTTGAGCTGTACTGATTTTATATCCTTCTATTGTCTCATAATATTTTGAAGACATATTTTGAGATTTAAAAGGAGATACACTATATCCATCTTCTTTAAATATTCTACATAATGCAGTAGTTATAAAGGATTTTCCCGCCGAAGATGTAGTTCCTTGTACCATAATATTCGCCATTTTATGCCTCCATATTGACTTTATAGGGTATGAAATAAGGACAATTATTGATTTCATCTTTATAAATATGTCCCTCTACTTTAAATACTTCTCTTAATAATTCACCTTTTAAAATAGAACTAGGTTTATTGTATTCCCACATTTTGCCTTCCATTAATACAAAAATATTATCTGAATATCTAGCTGCTTGATTTAAATCGTGGATTACCATTATTACTGTTAAATTCAAACTTTTATTTAATTCCTTTATTAATTCCAATAATTCCAATTGATAAGAAATATCTAAAAAAAGTTGTAGGTTCGTCTAATAAAAGGATTTTGGGCTTTTGGGCCAGGGACATGGCTAGCCAAGTCCTTTGCTGTTCTCCACCAGATAGAGTATTTAAATATCTATCTGAGAACTTGGATATTTTAGTTTTTTTTCAATAGCCCAATCTATTATTTCATTATCCTCCTTAGAAAGTCTTTGTCCAAATTTTAAATGTGGATACCTACCATAGGAAACTAGATTTCTGACAGTAATATCCATGGGAATATTTTTTTATTTGAGGAAGAATTGCCATCTTCCTAGCCACAAGCTTATTTGGTAAAGTGGCTATATCCAAATCTCCTAGATATACACTGCCATGAGAGAGTTTTATACATCTAGACAAAGCTTTTATTAAAGTGGATTTCCCTGACCCATTTGGCCCTATAATACTTACAATTTCTCCATCATCTACTTTTATATTAATATCTTTTAATACCTGTTTTTCTCCATAATTTACTTGAATATTTTCTCCCCCCCTTATCCCATATAATCATCTCCTGTTATTGGAAAGTGTCAGGATATAAAGTTTTTGCTAATCCTTCATAAGCTTCAATATATCTTTGATTTGCTTTATACATATATAAATCCTTAGGTAAGAATATATATCTGTCTTCCTTTACTGCCTTTAAAGATGACCAAGCAGAATTGTTTTCTACATCACTTTTAAGCCTTTCTAATACTTTTTCCTCTTCGGAGCCTGTGATTTGCACGAAAATAAAGTCTGGATCTTCTTCTATTATTTTTTTCCATACTAAAATCAATAGGTTCTGTCCCTGTAGATATACTGTCCGATATATTTGTAGTGTGTAGATCCTTTAACATTTCCCCCCCAACATAGGTTCCAGAACTCCTAACAGTAATACTTTTGGCACTAGCCATCATAAGTAGAACTTTATAATCTTTATCCTTTGGAGCTTTTTCTATTATTTCTTCTATGCCTATCTTTATATTAGTTCCATATTCTTCATATAAATCATCTCTATCATTTAAAGCAGTAAATATTCTAACCATTTTAAAGTAATCTGCTTTAGTAAAATAATCTAATGCAATTACCTCTATATTGTTTTCCTCAAAAATTGGCACCAGTTCTAATTGGGATTTTTGATTGGAATTTAATATAATTAAATCTGGTTCTAGTGATATTACCTTTTCCAAATTTATTGCCGATTGTTTCCCAACAGATTCTGCATCTTTTGCCTCTTCTATTAATTTTTCTGGTGGCGCCTCTAATCTTCCTACAACTTGTCCTCCAGATTTAATCCAAACTTCTAAATAGGAATCAAACAGGACTACAACCCTTTCTGGGTTTTTGCTAATGCTTACTTCTTTATTTCTTCCATCTGTGAAATTAACAGTATCTTCTTTAATTTCTACACCATATTCTGTTTCTGCTACATCTTCTACTGTATCATTTTCTACTTCATTATCTTCTACCTTATCTACTGTTTTTTTCATTGGAACAAGCAGTTATTAAAGATAAAGATAATACTAAAATTAATAATATTGAAATAAAATTTTTCTTCTTCATTTTTTTTCCTCCCGTTAGTCTATGATTTTTTTCTAAATGTTCGAGATATATATTTTGTATAGCCTCTATTTCCCCCCCAAGACCTTTTATATAGGATTTTACACTAAATCCATTGGATTTTAATATACTTTCCCAGGAATCTTCTTCTTCAGATGCCATATCGTTAATTGCATGATCCCCCCCTGCAACTAACATAAAAGGTCTTAGATTTATATTTTTAATACTTTGGGATTTCAAATTAGGTATTATATCTTTTATGGTTGTTTCTCCTTCTACAGTGCCTATAAAAACATTTTCATAGCTCTTATCTCTAAAGGTTTTTTTTCTAACTTTTTATAAGCTATATCCGATTCATGATCTGTGCCATGTCCCATAAAAACAATACCTTCTTCTTTATCTGAAAGATTTAATCCATCTACTACTTTTTCATAGTCTAAATCCTCGTAAAGCAATGGTTTCCCAGTTTTAATAGAAAAACTTGGATTTTCCTCTAAAAAGTCTTCAATCTGCCCCCCCAACAACTTTTCATATTCATGACCTGGTATTACATGAAGGGGGGGTTGAATATAGATTTCTTTTATATTTTCCTCTTTTATTTTTTTCTAAAGCCTCTTTTGGATTATCTACTCTATAATTGTCTCTTTTCTTTAATTTATTAATTACCATTTGGGAAGTAAATGCCCTTAAAACTAAATAGTCCCTATATTCCTCTCTGATTTTATTTTCAATACTTTCAATACAAAGTTTTCTAGTTTCTTCATAGGTGGTACCAAAGCTAACTACAATTATGCCTTTTTCATTTTATTCTCCTTTCATTTATGATATTTAAATAATTCTTCTTCATTTTATACAATGGTAATCCCAATCCTTCGTGGATTTTAATCAACCAAGGTTTTTCCAAATAGGCTTCCTTAATTAGATTTTCTCTTAAAACACTTCATTTGGTACGCCTTCTCCGAGTATTTCACCCTTGCCAAGTATATAGACATAATCACAAATTTCATATATTAAATCCATATCATGACTAGATATAAATATTTTCTTTTCTTGACTCAAATTCTTAATAATATCCTTTATCTCATTGGTCATATATGGATCTAATCCACTAGTAGGTTCATCAAATAGTATTAATTCTAAATCCATTACTAAAACTCCAGCTATGGCAATCCGTTTTTTTTCTGTCCATAACTTAAAAAAATGGGTGGGCTTGTCTTTTAAATCGTAGGCATTTACTTTTTTTTAAGTGTATAATCTACTCTTTCTCTTATTTCCTCTTCACCGAAACCTAGGTTCCTCAAAGAAAAGGCTATATCATCATATACATTTGAGTAAAATAATTGTTTTTCTGGGTCTTGAAATACTATATTTACTTTCTGCCTATATTCCCTTAAAAAGCTTTTACTATATTTAATTGGGATTCCATTATATTTTATAACTCCCTTATTTGGTTTTAGTATCCCAATTATGTTTAATAGTAGAGTAGACTTACCTGAACCATTAGCGCCAATAATTCCAATTACATTGCCTTTTTCTAAATCTAAATTTATATTGTTTAAGGCCTTCGTCCCATCTTCATATTTGTATACTAAAGATTCTGTTTTTATCATTTAATCACCTGTTTTAAATTCTCCTATAAATAATTTGCTTTCTAAGGAAATTACCATATCTTCATATCTTTGAAAAACCCTTATGAAAAGGGATTTCATAAGTAATGCCAAAGATTTATAGGTATTTTTCCCATTGTTGTAGCCAAATTTCATTTCCTGAGCCATAATTATATCCTTGGATTCTTCTAAAAAAAATAAATATAGACCTATATACTAATACCAGTAGTTCTATTAATGTTTCTGGAAACTTAAGTTTTTTTTAAATACTTTAATAAGATTATTTAATGGAGTTGTCAGGGCTAAAAAGAAAGTGGAATTAATTGAGGCTAGGACTCTCATTGTTATTCCCAAAGCTCCCCCCCTTAACCCCCCCTGAACAGTAAAACCAAAATATTTATTAGATATTTTAAAACTCCAAATAAATATATTATCACTAGAAACACTTATGATTATTGGAATAATACTAAATAATAAAAAAAATCATAGGTAGTAAAATAATTTTAATATATTTATTTAGAGGAATCTTTGCTACAAATATGATTAAAGAAAACATAATTATAAATATGCAAAATTAATATAAAAATTATCTAAAATAATTGCTATTAATAAGGCCCTATGGCAAGATAAACTTTGCCATAGGATTAAAATTTGCTAATTTATTTGTATAAGCATATTTATCTATTAGTAGCAATTTTTTTTCTTCTCCTTCATGCTGCCGAATATATAGCCAATAAGACCAGCACCAATTGCTACTTGTACAGAAAACAATAAACTCTCTATTTCTCCACTTGGCGGTTCCCATAAAGATTCAAACCATGGTTCATAATCTGGATCTATTTCTCCAATAACATCTTCCGCCTGATCATCTGCCCCCCCTTCAAACTCTGCATCTTTTTGAACAAATAGTGGAATTATCATAATTACTACAGCTAGTAAAATAAGTAATAAATTAGTTTTAGTTGATTGTTTCAATGCTAATCACTCCTTCTTTACTGTATTCTACTAATAAATTGTAAACAATAAGAGTTATTATACCTTCCACAATTGCCAATGGAATTTGAGTTACTGCAAATACAGATAAGAATTTCCCTAAGGAACCAGCAATTCCACTTATAGAATCAGGAAAAGCTAGGGATAGCTGGATTGCTGTAACTACATAGGTAATTAAATCTCCTAAAAAAAGCAGCTAAAAATACAACCACAGAATTATTTCCATTTTCTTTTCTAAAGGCCCTAAAAATTCCATAGGATACTAAGGGCCCTACTACTGCCATAGAAAAAGTGTTAGCACCTAATGTAGTAAGTCCACCATGGGCCAATAATAGTGCTTGAAATAATAAAACTATTAGTCCTACTGCAGTCATAGTTGTTGGCCCAAAAAGTATGGCACCTAAGCCTGTTCCAGTTGGATGAGAACAACTACCTGTAACAGATGGAATTTTTAATGCAGATAAAACAAATACAAATCCTCCTGCTAATCCTAATAATACTTTTTGATTTGTATCCCCCCCTTTGAAAATTTTATTTACATTTTTAAATCCTATTACCACAAAAGGTATGGTAATAATTGCCCAAAAAGCTGCCCATTTCCCTGGTAGAAAGCCTTCCATAATATGCATGGCATTTGCTAAATTTGGGCTTATTAAAATAAGTAAAAAAATTGATAATAGTAATGCCTTCTTGTTTTTCATAAAATCACCCCCCCTTATATTTGTTTGAAAAATTAAAAAAATCCCTAAACTTCGCAGTTAGGGATTGCATACAAAAATACATAAAAATAAAATCTCCCCCCCTTCCCTCCGAAGGTAGTCTTACATAAACTATTAGGCAGGTCTCCTGACTTGTGTTCACCCTACTCTCAACACCTTCCCAAGAATTCTTAGTGGCATAAGTTGATTTCGTCCCACTTACAGTAGCGGGGGGGCTGTATCGGATTTTCACCGATTTCCCTTTTAATTTTAAAAAAAACCTAATGTTTTATATTTAATTTTCTATTTTATATTATCATATGCCCAGGGTCTATGCAAGAAAGTTTCTTAGTATTAATACAAAATATTTATCCTGTCATCCTGAACGAATGTGAAGGATCTTGGTTTTCTGCCGATTAGAGATTCTTCACCTTAGGTTCAGAATGACAAAGCCCTATTCCCTTTCCTTCCTTCTAAGTAAAAATAAGAAAAAAAAGGTGCACCTAAAGCCGACATTATAATTCCCACAGGAATTTCCATAGGAGCAAATAATACTCTAGCCAATGTATCACATAGCATAACCACAGTTCCCCCCCCTAGAAAAATTGAGGCAGGAAATAAATATTTATAATCTGAGCCAATAAATAGTCTTGCTATATGAGGAACCATTAGGCCAACAAAGCCTAATAAACCTACAGCAGATACTGCAGCCCCTGCCAATAGGGAGGAAAGTATTATAAGTATAAATCTAATTTTTTTCCACGTTTAAACCAAGACCCGTGGCTATTTCATCCCCTAACATTAGGATATTTAATTTCGTAGGCAGAAATAATACCAAAGTAGTACCTATTATTACATAAGGCAATATCATTTTAACCTGTACCCAAGTAGTAGCAGAAAGGCCACCTACATAAAGGAAATCACACCAGCTACCCTATCAGGGTGAAAGATCATAAGGCCATTTATTCCTGCATTTAATAAGGACGACACTGCTACACCTGCTAAGATCAATCTAGTAGGAAGTGCTCCGTCTTTCCAGGCTAGGGCATATATAAATAATGTGGCCAATAATGAGCCTATGAAAGCACCTGCCGGTACCAAATAGTAGAATTCTGGAAAAAGTATTAATATAATTAGGGCTGCTAAACCACCACCAGCAGATACCCCCCCTATAATATTTGGCCCTGCTAAAGGATTTCTCATAACCCCCCCTTGAAGTATTGCCCCCCCGATAAAGATAGGCATATGCCTACTAAACCTGCCAATATGGTCCTAGGAAGTCTTATATTGTATATAATCTGATGATTCATAGTATCTTTTTCAAAAAAATATGGAATTTATAATAATCTTAGGAGATACCTTTACAGCGCCATTGCCAAGGCTTATAAAAAAAACTGAGAATAAATAAAAAAAATAAAAATCCAAAGTATATGTATTTTTTTTCACATTTCCGCCTCCTCGAAAAGTATAGTAACATAGGAAAAAAAAGTTTTTTTTCAAGATAATTTGTTTTTATGGTATAATGTATTTACTAATTAAATTGAAAGGGTAGATCAATGAAAATAGATTTTGCTTATGAGAAAAAAAATATAGATTATGTCTCAGGATACATTTTTAAAGGGAAAAATTATAGATGTTCCTATGTCAGATACGATTCCCTTTATAGAAATCCTGCCCCTGGTACAGAGAAAGTGGAAATGTATTTTTTTCAACCTAAAAAGAAGTCCGGGCTTCTACTTTAATTCTCCATGGATTAGGTAGTAGAAATATTAAGTTTTTACTATGGTTAGGACCTCATTTAGCCAATGCAGGTGTTAGTTCTACCATATTAATCCTTCCTGGAAACTATACTAGAGTAGAAGATTATTCCATGAGTGGTAGGTCCTATTTGTATCCTGATTTAAATATTATGTATCAATTTTGGGAACATGGGGGGGTAGTAGATATATTAACTACTATAGATTTATTAGAACAAGAAGGTTTCTGGAAAGAAAACAATATAATATTAGGCTACTGCTTAGGAGGAATGCTTTCCACTATGGTGGGGGCCATAGATAAGAGGATTGCCCATTTCCTATTTATGACTACAGGTGGCCATATGCCTAGAATAATTCATCAATCTCCTGCTACGGTTTTTGCCAGAAGAATGATGGAAAAAGGTTTTGAAACTAAATACAATCTTTCAAATATGGATGCGTTATATAATATTTACGATAAGGATTTCCCCCCCTTAGTGAAAAAAAATGAGTTTAGAAGAAATAGTTTCTAGTGAAGATATTCACCCTCTATTTAAAATAGATCCTATTTCCTATGCTCATTTATTGGATATGAAAAAAAGTAACCTTTATAGATGCTTATTTCGATTCTACACTACCTGTAAAGTCCAGAAAAGCTTTATATGATGAAATGTATGGTGCCAATAGAAAGATTCTACCTATATCTCATGTAAACTGGTTACCCTTTGGATATCCAGTGGCAAAATATATATTGCATAAATTAAATATAAATGCAAAAGAAGCCAAGAAAGCATTATTAACTAGGGAATTTATAGAAAATCCTTTAGAAAAATAATTCTAGGAGATAAATATGAATAAATTTCGTGAAAAATTTAAAATGTCTTATTTTGTAGTTAATAAAATTTATGTTTTTCTTTTATTTGTCTTTCTGGCAGTTGAGGACTTAACTTTGGGATTTTATTATTTTCTAATTTCTATATTTATCTATAGCTGGAAAGTCCTCCGTTCTAAAGTTCCCATTGAGGTAAGTGAGGATTTTGAGCCTGAAACCTATGTCTATAAGGAAACCAGTAAAAAGAATTAAAACTAGATATTTATTATCCCATTAGATATAGTAAAATTATCCTCTAGTGTTTTTTTTGTCATGGTGGAGGCTGGATTTCTGGCTTTAGAAATCAACCTAATAATGTATCCTGGTGTAAATTCTTAGCCTCCAAGGGATTTGCCGTAGTTAGCATTGACTATAGATATGGCTACAAAACAATATGGAAGATATATTATTGGATTATACTGATGCCTTAGAATATGTAAAGGAAAACAGTGATGAGTTGTCCATAGATAAAAATAATATTGTACTAATGGGACTATCTGCTGGAGGCCATTTATCTTTACTTTATTCTACTTATCACAGTTTTAGTAGAAATAAAGAAAAAAAATGGCTGGGATTAAGGGAGTTGTAGCCTATTATTCTCCAACAGATTTAAACCAAATCTTTGTATCTGAAAACAAATCCTTGTTTGCTAAATTTGCCACTAGACAAACTCTAAAGGACTCCCCCCCTGTAGATGAGGATAATGTATATGATTACTATTCTCCTATTAATTGGCTTAGTGAAAATATGATACCTACATTATTAGTCCATGGCAAATTAGATACTACTGTTCCCTTTCAATCTTCTGTGGACTTTGCCAAAAAAAATTAAAGGCTTTTAATGTAAAATATGCCTTTCTAGTTCATAAAAAAAGGCAGACATTCCTTTGATACTCAAATGGAGGATATGGCTACTGTGAATATACTAGAGAGAACTGCTGGATATATTAGAAAAATAATGGAAAATTAGGTGGTATAGATGGAGATTACAAAAATTGAAAGTCAAAGAAACCCAAGTAGAGTAAATATTTATATAGATGGAGAGTTTTCCTTTGGTCTTCTGGCAGAAATTCAATATAAATACGATTTAACTGAGGGTATGAAAATAGACAGAGAATACATAGAAAAAGTCCTATTAGAAGAAGAACAAGCTAAAGCCAAAAACCAAGCCCTTAGATATTTAGGCTATAGACAAAGATCAGAAAAAGAAATTAGAGATAAATTGAATAAAAGCGAATTTAGTGAGGATATAATAGAAAATACAATATCATATTTAAAAGAATACAATTTAGTAGATGATTTAGAATTTGCCAAATCCTTTGCCAAGGATAAAATAAATTTAAACGATTTTGGTCCCCAAAGAATTAGACATGAATTATATAGAAAGGGCATTTCCAATGAGATTATTGAGAAGGTCCTAGAAGAGGGTAAGGATGATGAATACAATAGGGCCTTAGCACTTGGAAAAAAAAGAAACTTCCCTCCTATAAAATGATGATAGAAATGCTAAATATAGAAAATTGGGTGGGTACCTTCAAAGGAAGGGGTATTCCTATGATTGCGTATCTAAAGTATTGAGAGAATTGGTGAAATAAATGTGCTATGTATATATATTAGAATGTAGTGATAATAGTCTATACACTGGTTGGACAGTAAATATAGACAATCGCTTAAAAGTTCATAATGAAGGCAAAGCCTCTAAATACACCAGAGCTAGACTTCCAGTTAAATTGGTGTATTTAGAAGAATATAATAGTAAAATAGAGGCGCAAAAAAAGAGAATGGGAAATTAAACAGTTGACAAGGAGAAAAAAAGCTGGAACTTATAAAAGGGGGGGCGCCAGACCAAAAGCTGAACCCCCAATAATTGTCAATTGTGAATTAAAAAAAAGGGGGGGGTAATGTCTATTGAAAATTGCTATTTTAACAGATGATACTAGGATGAATTTAATTCCATCAGAGGAGGCTGTGAAGGAGGATGAACAAAAACAAAAAAACCGTTGAGGAAGTTAAGAAAATCTTATCTACAAAATATGATTGCATATCTTTAATCGCAGGGGGAAAATATTATAGAAGAACTTAAGGCTGAAGAGGTAGATTTAGTCTTTAATCTATGTAATGGCCTACAGGGAGATAGTAAATTGGCACAAATTCCTGGGATATTAGAATTTGCAGGTATTCCCTATACTGGTTCTTCTATATTGGGACATTCCATAGCAATTAATAAAATATGCTCTTCAGAAATTTTTAGGGCTGCAAATATTTCTACTCCAGATTTTATTCCTATCTATAGTTTAGAGGATTTAAAAAAAATTTAAATATAAAATTTCCAATTTTAATAAAACCAAATGATGAAGGCTCCAGCCGTGGTATTCACCAAGATAGTCTAGTTTTTAATAAGGAAGATTTGAAAAATAAGCTAAATGAAGAATTAAAAATCTATAATCCGCCAATAATGTTAAATGAATATATTGAAGGTAGAGAATTTTCCATAGGTATTATTGGCAATGACGAAGATATAACTGTATTACCTATACAAGAAGTAGATTTATCTAATTTACCTGGAGATTTATCAAGATTTTATAGTTTTGAAGTAAAGGCCTATTATAAAGACAAAACTGTTTATCATATCCCTGCCAGTTTAAGTGAGGAAGAACAAATATTATTAGAAAATACAGCTATAAAAGCCTATAAGGCTTAAGACTAAAAGATTATGGTAGAGTAGATATTATACTTAAAGATGGAATTCCCTATGTATTAGAGATCAATTCTTTGCCAGGATTAATGAAAGGGAAATCTGCTCTCTATAGAATGGTAGAGGCCAGTGGTTTTGGATATGACAATTTAGTTTTAAAAATAGTTGAAACTGCTATTAAGAGATATAGTTTAGAATAGTATAAGCCTATAGAAAATTGAGGTGTTTTTATGACCAGTTTTTTTTGAAAAAAAATAGAAGCTAATCCTATTATAGCGGCAGTAAATGATTTAGAAAGATTAGATGAAGCATTGGATTCTCCTTGCGAAAGTATATTTTTACTTACGGGAAATATCTTCAATTTAAAAGAAATAGCCCATAGGGTAAAATCTAAGGAAAAGGGATTGTATATACATGTGGATTTAATTGATGGATTTTCAAAGGATACTTGGGGCTTGGAGTATATTGTTAAAAATATTTATCCAGATGGAATTATAACTACAAAGTCCAATCTTGTAAGAATGGGGGGGAAAAATTTAAATGCATTTACCATACAAAGATTATTTATTTTAGACTCCATGTCCCTAGATAAAGGCATTGAATCCATTCAAAATATTAGACCTGATGCCATAGAGATTTTACCAGGAATTATGCCTAAAATAGTAAGAAAAATATATGAAGAAAATAGAATCCCCATAATTACAGGGGGGATTAATAATGGATAAGGAAGATGTAATTTCCAGTTTAAATGCAGGTGCCATAGCTGTTTCAACTAGTAATAAAGAAGTCTGGTATATGTAAAAAAAGGAGTGCCAATGCACTCCTAACCCTCTTCCCAATTCTTAGATCTTTCTACTGCTCTTTTCCAACCTTTATATAATTTTTCCTTTTCCATATCTGGCATTTCTGTAGTAAACACTCTATCTACATTCCATCTTCTAGTGATTTCATCTTTATCTGTCCAAAAGTCCACTGCTAAGCCTGCTAAATAAGCTGCTCCTAATGCTGTAGTTTCGATTATTTCTGGCCTATGAACTGGTACACCTAATATATCCGATTGAAATTGCATTAAAAAAATTATTGGCAACAGCCCCCACCATCTACTCTCAATTCCTGTAAATCTATATTAGAGTCTTCCTCCATAGCTTCCAATACATCTCTAGTTTGATAAGCAATGGATTCCAATGCTGCTCTAATAATATGATTCTTATTTGCTCCTCTAGTTAAACCAACTATAGTTCCTCTAGCATACATATCCCAATAGGGAGCACCTAATCCTACAAAAGCAGGGACTAAATAGACCCCCCCATTATTATCTTTTTCCTTAGAAGCGAAATATTCACTATCACTGGCATCAGTAATTAAATGTAATTCATCCCTTAGCCATTGAATAATGGCACCAGCCACAAATATACTACCTTCTAGTGCATATTCTACTTTCCCATCTACTCCCCCCCAGGCTATAGTAGTTAAGAGGCCATTTTTAGATGCTACTGGTTCTTCTCCTGTATTCATTAGCATAAAACAACCAGTACCGTAAGTATTTTTGGCCATGCCAGGTTCAAAACAGGCCTGGCCAAATAGGGCTGCTTGCTGATCTCCTGCTATACCAGCTATGGGAATTTCTGCTCCACCTAAAGTATGTGGATCCGTTACTCCATAAATTTCACTACTAGGTCTTACCTCTGGAAGCATAGACTTAGGTATACTCAATTCCTCCAACATTCTTTCATCCCATTTTAATTCTTTAATATTATAAATCATAGTTCTAGAGGCATTACTATAGTCTGTAACATGAACTTTTCCCCCCCTAGTTAGATTCCATATTAGCCAAGTATCAATATTTCCAAATAATAAATCCCCCCCATTTTTAGCTTTTTCCCTAGCTCCTTCTACATTGTCTAATATCCACTTAATTTTAGTCCCTGAAAAATATGCATCTATTACTAGACCAGTGTTTTCCCTTACATAATTTTCTAAACCCTTAGCTTTTAAATCATCACAAATATTTGCGGTTCTTCTGCATTGCCAAACTATAGCATTATAAATTGGTCTACCAGTATTCTTATCCCAAACTACTGTGGTTTCCCTTTGATTTGTAATCCCAATGGCTGCAATTTCTGTAGGTCTAATTCCAGCAGTTTCTAATACTTCTCTAATTACTCCAGATTGAGTACCCCCCCAAATTTCCATAGGATCATGTTCTACCCAACCTGGTTTTGGATAAATTTGTGTAAATTCATTTTGTGCTACTTGAACAATTTCTCCCTCATGATTAAAAATTATCGCCCTAGAACTAGTAGTACCCTGATCTAATGCCATAATATATTTTTTTTGCCATATTATTTCCCCCTTTATCCTTAAGGATCAATCCCATTGTACCAAAAAAAATTTAGAAAAATGCATTTGTTTTATTCTGAATATAATGTTATAATATAATCAAATAAAAATAAATACTATCGTTGAGAATAGAGAGCCACATTTTGTCCTTAGGGGGGGTATTATGTGGTTTTGCATTTTAAGGAGGATTAATATGTATGATGTAGTAATAGTTGGTGCAGGTATTAGATGTAAGGAAAATAGAAGAATTGTATAAAGTTTTAGGAAACAAGTGTAATAGAGGAAAGAAATACGCAATTAATGAAATGACTAATCCAACTAGAGTCATAACTTCTACTGTTAAAATAAAAGGAAATACCATGCTACCAGTAAAAACCCAAATGCCAGTGCCAAAGTGCAAAATTTTTGAAGTAGTAGAAAAGATAAAATCCATAGAAATAGAACTGCCTGTTAAAAGGGAGGATATTATTATAAAGAATATAGCTGGTACAAGGGTAGATTTAATTGCAAGCAAGTCTATAAGTTAATAAGGGGGGGCGACCAAAGGTCGCCCCTACTATTTTGATGCAAAAAGGTCCATCCCTAGTGCATTATTTTTTTACTGTGTTTCCTCCACTTTTTATAAACTCATCTTCCCAAATAGGTCCATATCTGCCTATGCCCCCATTCTAACATTATGATTTTTCTGTAGACTCCAGTGGGATTTAGATAGAGGGATATCGCTTATATATCCATTTTCCATTGTATAAATCAATATATTATTGTGAGTAACTATTAACACTATGTCTTCATTTGGTGAAGTAAAGGCATCTACCGCCTCTGGCACCTTGGTTTTAATTGCGTTCCAAGGGACAAATAATTGATCAAAATGAACTACTTCCTTTGGTGGTATAGCACGAATATTAAAGTCTTTGTAGCTATAGTTTCCATTATCTAAGAAATTAACCCTGCCCTTAAATATCCAATGGCCATTTCGTCTAAATAATCCAAAGCTTTCTTCGTCAGGAGTTAAGTCTATGGTACTATCCTTGAATTGTTCATTCTTAGCCAAAATTTCCTTATTAGCTTCCTCTAAAAATGAGGTCTTACCAATTTCCCCTGCAATATCAGAA